>JMBV01000197.1_pt1 | contig 22717 bp, 22 predicted proteins | sample 616531 | NCBI WGS metagenome assembly JMBV01 (sample SAMN02727904, study PRJNA239997) | anaerobic digester metagenome | biome: anaerobic digester; isolation source: mesophilic anaerobic digester inoculated with municipal waste water sludge... | place: Germany: Bielefeld University, CeBiTec ...
ATAATAATAACTCATCTGAAATAACTGATTTCTCGTTTACGAAAATATGTATCCAAAACCTACTTACGTATTTAATTCACAATTTTTAAGAGTGTTTAAGTATTTTTTTTAGAAAACCAATCAATCTCTCTTCTTTTATATTGCATTATATAGCGCGGATGTTCCAGTGGAATAATTTTTTTTGAAAAGTTTGAGAGATGAATTGAGCTGGGTCAAAAAATTTAAAATTTTTATCGCCACCTACACATATTGCTTTGTGCGGATTAGCTCCGAAATAAAATTGCTTGCGAGTAGATTCAACGATAAATGGGTAAACAGCCTCTTTTAATATTTGTAAATCATAGTAATTCAAGTTTTTACCATCTTTTGTAAAGCCAAGCGGCGAAAGCGATGTTATATAAAATTTCTTGTAAAACTGTTCCACCCCACCATATTCCGTAATCACCTTGTAAATAAATTGCGATGATAACTCATGCCTTTGAGGGAGGTTATTTTGAATCTTACACTCCTCTGCAAGGTTTATCGGATCGGTGAAAGCAATGCCGGTTTGCCCTGCGCCAAATCTGCCCGGATTTATCCCAAAAATAAATGTCCTACTATGATGGTCATCATAAAATTTTTTTGAAGAAGGTGGCTGTCAGATTAAATATTTCAGGTTTTTATAGGGATTCATCACCTCGATACCTTGAATATTGATGTTCAGTTCAACCTGTTGAAAGAAGTCAATAGCCTGTTTGCCAAATGTTTTCATAAAATGTGAAAAATTATTTTTATGCTTTCAAACGTCAAAAATCGGCTATTTATGCTACTTTTGTGGCCGGATCGCTTTTTATTTATTAAAAATTAATTTTCATGAAAAAAAATCTCTATGCTACTGATGACCATTTTGGTTATCTTCTTTGTTTCATGTAAGCAACAATCAAAACATGCAACAGATATGAACCCGTTTCTTATGCAGTACAATACTCCTTTAACGTACCTCCATTCGATAAAATTAAAATGATCATTATTTGCCGGCAATAAAGGAGGGAATCGAACAACAAAAAGGGAGATAGAGGATATCATTAATAATGAAAAGCCGTCTGATTTTAAAAACACTATCGAAGCTCTCGATTATTCCGGTTATTTGCTAACTGAAGTGCTTAGTGTTTTTGGAAATATGCAATCGGCTCATACTAATGATGATTTACAAAAAAATTGCGCAAGAGGCTTCACCGTTGTTATCACAACATAGTGACGATATCGTGTTGAATGAGGAGCTGTTTGCTCGAATAAAGAGTGTTTATGATAATCAAGAGGAGTTGGGGGGGCTAAACACAGAAGAGCTGAAATTGCTGCAAAAGACTTATAAAAGCTTTGTTCGTAACGGCGCACTGCTTAATGAAGAAGAAAAAGCAGAGCTTCGGGAAATCAATTCGGAGTTGTCGCTGCTCTCTTTGAAGTTTGGAGAAAACCTCTTAGCAGAAAATAACAACTTCCAGTTGATCATTGATGACGAGGCCGATCTTGACGGGTTGCCGCAAAGTGTTCGTGATGCTGCATCAGAGGCTGCCCAAGAAGCCGGAATGAGCGAAAGTTGGCTTATTACGCTTCACAACCCAAGCAGAGTGCCTTTTTTGCAATATGCTAATAATCGCACACTCAGGGAAAAGGTGATGAAAGCCTATATTCAACGTGGAAATAATAATAATGTGAATGATAATAAAGTTGTTGTCGAAAGAATAACTTCGCTAAGAGTAAAGCGGGCTAATCTTTTGGGCTATAAAACTCATGCAGATTTTGTGCTCGAAGAAACTATGGCGAAGACGCCAGAGGCTGTATATTCATTTCTCCACGACTTATGGGAGCCTGCCCTCAACAATGCTAAAAAGGAAGCATCAGAATTACAAAAAAAATGATTTATGATTCGGGCGGAGATTTTAAATTAGAATCGTGGGATTGGCAGTATTATGCTGAGAAACTTCGTCAGCAGAAATATGATTTTGATGAAGAGGCATTGCGCCCATATTTTGAGTTGAAGTCTGTGCTCAATGGCTTATTTGATGTTGTAAACAAGTTGTTTGGGATTAAATTTGTCCCACTGCAGGATGTGCCACTTTACCATCCTGATGCTGTCGTCTTTGAAGTTACCGAGGCCGACGGCGCTCATATAGGTATTTTATATATGGATTTTTATCCGCGTGCTTCAAAAACTGGCGGAGCATGGATGACAAGCTTCCGCGAACAATTTAAGAGAAATGGAGAAAATATCCCTCCGGTAATTTCTATAGTAACGAACTTTACAAGACCTACCGGTGATCAACCGGCATTGTTGAGTTTTGATGAAGTTGAAACCCTGTTTCATGAGTTTGGACATGCACTACATGGATTGCTCTCGGATGTAACCTATCCTAAGTTGTCGGGAACTAACGTACCCCGTGACTTTGTCGAACTGCCTTCACAGATAATGGAGAACTGGGCTGAACATCCTGATGTGCTGCAAAGCTTTGCTAAACACTATAAAACCGGTGAAACTATTCCTGTAGAACTGATTCAAAAAAATCAAAAACGCATCGAAGTTTAATCAAGGTTTTGCTACTACCGAATATATTGCAGCCAGTCTTCTTGATATGGATTGGCATACACTTACCGATACGATCCCTCAAAAACCAATTTATTTGAAGAAGAATCCATGAGCCGTGCCGGCCTGATTCATGAAATAGATCCACGCTATCGTACTACCTATTTGCACATGCTTTTCATGGGGATATTCAGCAGGATATTATAGCTATTTATGGGCTGAAGTTTTAGATAATGATGCTTTTGAGGTATTTCTTGAAAATGGACTTTTCGATCCCGCAACGTCAAAATCATTACGCGAAAATATTTTATCAAAAGGCGGTACGGAGGATCCAATGGAGTTATTTATCAGATTCCGTGGTCAAGAGCCTTCCAAACCCTATGCTTAGAAATAGAGGTTACTTTAAAAGTTACCTATAAAGGACTCTTGGAAAAGAATCTGTTAACTTACAAGAAAGCCAGAAACACATTTTATATGGATATTCACGAGTTTCTCGATCAGGATCAGCAAAAGGATCTTCTTAGGTTTCTTACGGCAGGATCAGTGGATGATGGTAAAAGCACCTTGATAGGCAGGCTGCTTTTGATAGTAAAAGCTTTATGAGGATCATTTGCAGGCGCTTGAACGCGATAGCAAGCGAATAGGTCATGCCGGCGAAAATATTGATTATGCGTTGCTGCTTGACGGTCTTAAAGCTGAACGCGAACAGGGAATAACCATTGATGTAGCATATCGTTATTTTTCGACCAATAAAAGGAAGTTTATCATTGCTGATACCCCCCCGGGACATGAACAGTACACCCGTAATATGGTAACTGGAGCCTCAACTGCAAACCTTGCCATTATTCTGATTGATGCCCGTAAAGGAGTAATAACTCAAACAAAACGCCATACCTTCATCGTGTCGTTGTTAGGTATTAGGCATTTAGTACTTGCTGTAAATAAAATGGATTTGGTAAACTACAGTCAGGAGGTATTCGAAAAGATATGTAGCGATTATAAACGTTTTATAACCGGCCTCGACATACCGGATGTAAATTTTATCCCACTTTCAGCGCTTAATGGCGATAATGTTGTGGAACTCAGTTTGAGAATGCCTTGGTATCATGGGGGAGAGCTTGTTGGAATTTCTGGAAAATGTGCATGTCGGTAGCGATCATAATTTTAGCGAACTACGCTACCCGGTACAGTTCGTTCTTCGTCCCTCATTACTTTTTAGAGGGTTCTCAGCACGAATAGCATCAGGAGTAATTCGTAAAGGCGATACTATACGGGTATTACCTTCCGGCAAAGAGAGCGTCGTAACCTCAATAATCACTGCAAACGGTGAAAGCGAATTTGCCTTCCCGCCACAGTCGGTAACAATTACCTTGAAAGATGAGATAGATATATCGCGCGGAGATATGATTGTACATCCAGATAATTTACCTATGGTAAATCGCCATATGGAAGCAATGCTCGTTTGGATGGACGAAAAACCTATGAAGCCTGAAACTCAATATTATATTAAACTAAATAACAATACTACAAAAGTAAAAATTGAAAATATCCTTTACAAGATTGATGTTAACACTTTAGAAAAATCAAATATTGAGTTTTTTTTACATTGAATGATATAGGTCGGGTTATCATTACCACCAACAAACCTTTGTTTTTTTGACCGGTATAAACATAGTCATAGTACAGGCTCATTTGTGCTAATTGACCCTATGACCAACAATACCAGTGCAGTAGGGATGATAATTGACGAGGTTAAGGGGGGGAAAGGTAGTTTTTCGAGAATCACTGATATTGATCGTAATAAGATTGAGCGTGGCGAGTGTTTGGTTCCGCTTGATCAACGCGAGCGCTTTTATGATCAAAAGGTGTAACCCTTTGGATAACAGGACTCCATGGGTCAGGGAAAAATACATTGGCCTATTTACTTGAGAAACGGCTATTTGAGGAGGGTGCCACCACAATATTGCTTGATGGAAGTACTATCAGATCAGGTCTCTCACGTGAGCTTGATCAGTTGGAAGCCCATCGCGCCGAACATCTTAGAAAAGTAGCACAAGTGGCCAGGATACTGAATGATCAAGGAGTTATAGTTATCTGCTCATTTATCTCACCCGATGAAGAAATCAGGAAACAAGTTGCAGAGATAATTGGGAAAGAGCGGTTTCTACTTACTTATATGAATGCCGATCTGGAGCATAGCCGTAATTTTAGGCCCGAGCTGTACGATAAAGCTGATGCCGGCTTGGTTTATGATGTCCCTGGATATGATGCTAAATATGAAATACCTCCAAATCCTGATTTTAACTTTAAACCTAATGAAATGGAGACAAACTGTGACACTATTATGGATTATTTCAGGGAGTCTGGTGTTTTTCCGCTGAAGCGATAATAAATTTATCTTATTTTTATTTAAACTATCAAATTTAATTGCCGGTTTGTACTTTATTAATTACGTTGTTTTTTTTAATTTTTTTTAATAAATAATTTTTCAGTAGCCTGATTTAAAATTATGCAACTACTTAGCTTATCACAGCAGTGGGGTTTACCATTTCAAATCCGGTACTCATCTTTTCATTGATCCTGTTTATTATTCTTTTTGCACCTATAATTCTTAACAGGTTCAAGATTCCTCATTTTATTGGTTTTACATCATACCACAATAATATGTTCAAAATCCCTGATTATTTGAATAAATATTTTACTGAAAACAACTACTTCCTTGTCTATCCAATACAATCAGGTGTTGGGGGGATGATGTATCGTTAACCCTAAGTAACCCCTCAGTAATGGAGCCTTTCCGCGAGATAGAGGAGCTTAGAAAAATTATCACCAAATTATTTAAAAATAAATTAGAATTAGCTTTTAATTTTAAAAATGCTCTAACGGTTGATGAAGAGATTTATCTCCATAATGCTTTTAATGTTGTTGATAGCTCCTCCTGTCGTTACCTTTAGCTGGCTACATATGAAAAACGTATGTTGAGAAAGGAGATTAAATGGAAGATAATAAATGGCATTGATAAAGAGGAGCTTGTTCTCTTAACGTTTTCAAATGATCAGGCAGAAGCATGTTTGAAATGGCATCATTCCGCTGAGTTTGAATTTATGGGAGAGATGTACGATGTTGTGGAAACGATTTTCTTCGACGATTCCGTATCTTATTACTGCTGGTGGGATCATGAAGAGACTTTATTGAATAAGAAGTTAAAAGCAATGCTTGCCCTCTCGGCAGGAAAGAGTAAACAAGAACGCCAACAAATTAACTATATAATTCAATTTTTTCAATCTATTTTTTTTATTGAAAATCAATTTGGATCAAACTCGATGATTTTTAATAATACAAGATTGGATATCACTTATTTTTTTTGTAGTAAAGACGGCGGGTATTATTCCCCCCCAGTACCGCCACCTCGATTAAATAGCCGTTTTATATGATTGTATAGCAAAATTTTCTTACCTCATTCATTTTGTTTGTTGTGGAAAGACATGCTTAAAATGTTATTAGTGGGATTAATTAGTACGATTATGTGTTTGGTGTTGTTAAAAATCTCCTTACATTTTAACGTTAATTCATTTTTAAATAAAATATTTTTCGGGAAAGAGAATCCCTTGCTTTCAATCGAGGTTACCTATCATTCTTTACTAAAAAATAATTAAATAATAATGAAAAAGATACTTTTTTTGTGGTTATTATAATAATAACACAAGCAAATGCTTTTGGTCAAAAGCTAACAATTAAAGACAAAGATAGCGGGAGGCCGCTCAATCTTGTCAGTCTTTCGAGTGCAAATCCTTTAGCCTCCGCAACTACAAATACTCGTGGTCAGGTGGATATTTCCGATTTCAAAGGTTCTGATGCTATTGAGTTTCGATTGCTTGGATATCAGGGGATTACGTTAAGTTATAATGCATTGAAAGAGTTGGATTTTACAATTGCTTTATCTCAGTCACTTTTTCGTTGGATGAGATTGTGGTTTCTGCTACACGATGGGAACAAAACAAACGTGAGGTTCCTAATAAGATCACTTCCATAAATGTAAAACAGATTGAGCTGCAAAATCCTCAAACAGCAGCCGATATGTTGGGAAATACGGGTGAGGTTTTATTCAGAAAAGCCAGCTCGGCGGTGGAAGTCCTATGATTCGTGGCTTTGCAACCAACAGGTTACTTTATTCTATTGATGGTGTGAGGATGAATACAGCTATCTTCAGAGCCGGAAATATTCAAAATGTTATTTCAGTTGATCCTTTTAGTATCGAAACCTCTGAGGTGTTTTTCGGGCCGGGATCAAATATCTATGGTAGCGACGCTATTGGCGGGGTTATGATTTTCAGAACGTTGACACCTCAGCTTTCCGAAAATAAAGACCCATTGGTAAAAGGTAAGGCTTTAGCACGTTACTCTTCTGCAAACAATGAAATTACAGGGCATTTTGATGTGGGCGTCGGTTGGCAAAAGTGGGCTTTTACAAGTAGCGTTACCAATTTTAACTTTGGTAACCTGATGCAGGGAAGCCGTGGTCCGGATGACTATTTGAAACGATACTACGTGAAAAGAGTAGATAGCGTTGACAGGGTGTTTGTTAACGAAAACCCACGATTACAGACGCCATCAGGCTATACCCAAACCAATATAATGCAAAAGGTGAGGTTTAAGCCAGACGAAAAATGGGATTTCAATTATGGATTTCATTATTCCGAAACTTCCGAATATGCCAGATATGATAGAATGGCTGAATTATCAAAAGATGGGCTGCCAAATTCCGCAGTATGGAACTATGGCCCTCAAAGTGATGATGAATCATTTAGAGATAACCCATTCCGATCCAAATCCGGTATATGACCAATTAGTTATTCGTGTAGCTTATCAAAAATTCGAAGAGAGCAGGATTGATCGTAAATTTAACAACAACCGTTTACGTACTCAATTGGAAGAAGTGGAGGCTCTGTCGTTTAATGCTGACTTTTTAAAAGATCAGGAAAAAATAATTTTTCTATGGCATTGAAGCCGTTGTAAATGATGTTGTTTCTACTGGCTCGGCAGTTAATATCAAAACTGGAAAACCAGTGGATGTCCCTGATCGTTATCCCGACTCGAAATGGAAAACTTATGCAGCGTATATCAACTATCAATATCGCTTGTCGCAGCAATTGCTTTTACAGGCTGGCGGGCGTTATTCGCAGTATTTTATTAACTCCGATTTTGATAAGTTATTAGCTTTTTATCCTTTTGACTATAAAGAGGTTGAGGTAAATAAAGGCTCGCCTACCGGAAGTGTTGGCGCAGTATATACGCCAACGGATAAATGGACACTTAGCACATCGCTCTCAACAGGATTTCGCGCTCCTAATGTTGATGATATAGGTAAAATGTATGATTTTAAAGCTGGAGACGTGATCGTTCCCAATCCTGATCTGAAGGCTGAATATGCTTACAATGGTGAAATCAACATTACAAAAGTATTTGGAAGCAGTGTGAAGTTTGACATTACAGGATTTTATACCTATTTGGACAATGCCATAGTACGTAGGGAATATACTGTAAATGGTCAAGACAGCATTATCTACAACGGAGAGATGAGCAAAGTGTTTGCTTTGCAAAATGCTGCTGATGCTTTTGTTTATGGTATTAATGCCGGATTGGAGATCAAGCTGCCTGAAGGATTCGGTATTTCAGGCCGATACAACTATCAGTTTGGCGAAGAGGAAATGGAAGATGGAACTACCAGTCGTTCACGTCATTCAGCACCTTCGTTTGGCTATGCAAAACTTACATACAACGCCAATCGCCTTGATATGCAGTTTAGCGCTGTTTTTAACGGAAAGATTGATCATAAAGATATGAATATAGAAGAACAGCAGAAAACATCAATTTATGCTGCTGACAAAGATGGCAATCCTTATGTTCCAAGCTGGACGATCCTTAACTTTAAAGCAATGTATAGATTAACCGATATGTGGACAATAAGTGCAGGGCTGGAAAATATTACCGATCGTCGGTATAGGACATATAGTTCAGGAATTAGCGCTCCAGGACGAAATATGGTACTTTCGCTTATTGCTAATTTTAGTAAAATCGTATTAATCAATTAAATTGCTTTCTAATACCAATCAGATAGCTGTTATGTGTTGGTAAAAGTTTGATAAATGGCCATCTGATTGGTATTTCTTCTTTATTTCTTTACCCTAAGCGTGCTAAAGATCAACTTAATATCTGTCATTGATGGAAACGAATTCTTGAGTTTGATTTTTGATTCACGATTGAAAAACCATACTACTGTTAACGATGTAATCAGGTGTGAAATAGTAGTTGCCCAACCGGCTCCGGTTATTCCATAAACAGGTATAAGTAGTCTGAAAATAGAACCGCAAACAGAAGCCCCGCAAAGGATGAGATGGTATTAACATAATATTTACCAATACCTGAGAAGTAATGTCCAATGATTAGCGCCGTATTAAAAAAACAAAACTCCTGGCGCTAATGCCCGAATAACAGAACTTACCTCGCCGAAGCCTTCTCCATAAAGGAAAATGAAAAACCGTGAAGGTAGCATCACCATAAACAAGAGTCCGATAAAACTGATTATTAAACTCGCCCAGTTAAGTTGCAACGTCAGCTTTTGGGAATATTCCAAATCGGCGCTGTTAGCAATACGTGCATATTGTACCAAGCAGATGCTCCTACTTATCAGCCAGATAGATTCTACAAGTGATGTCCCATTGGAATAAATCCCAACCTCGGCGCTTGAATAGGTTTGTTCTAACCAGTAATAACTCATTCTAAAGCTCAGCAGTTGGAAAATATGCGCCAGTTGATTAAGAAGGCCGTACCTGAACAAGTTGCTTATAATAGTTTTGTAACTTGATATGTCAGCAAGTTCAAATTTATCGGTAAAGCGTTTTAGATAAATCAGGCTGACGATAAAACCAGCGGAAAAGGATATATAAAGCGAGATAATATAGGATTCGATAGTGTTTTTTTCCGAGATAAAAAAAAGAAAACAATTAGCAATAGAGTGATGATCAATGGTTGGATAAATTGACAAGATTGGATATTGCGATTTTTTTTCTTTGCCAATAAGTACTGATGAGTTAATTGTAGTAAAGGCGCTAATAGCAGATAAAATACAAACATGTATTATCATCCCTTCCGATACCAGAGTAGAAAGCTGAAGAAAACCATAAAATAAAATACTTGTCAGGACCGTCCACAGATAAGCCGGTAAAATGATAACGGAAACCGGAAATCTAGGTACAAGATATACAATTGCGCTGCCCCCCCATCAGATTGACAAATACCAGAATATACGCAATGGTAGCAATAATTATCCCTTGTTCACCTTTACCTTCAGGACCTAAAAATTGGGAAATCAGAATGGTTATCAGCAGATTTAGCATTGCTGATAGCAAACGCGTACCAAACGTATTGAGGATTTTATTCAGCACGGTTAATCTTTTTTTATATTAACAGACCTTTCTTTTTAATGATGGTTAGGGACAATATGGGGGGGATACAACGAATTGATGTGGATTTGCTTAGCTTGCGATTAGCTCAATGTAAACGTTATATATTGAATTGCCAATAATTTCGTTGCTGAAATTATTCAGTGCATATTCTCTAATTTTAGCGCTTTGATATTCTTTCGGATTGTCTAAAAACTCTTCAATTGCCTCTAAAACTGATCTTCATTTCCTGGCTCGGTAAGCCTGCCAAGTGTGTCGTTAAGGTGTTCATGAATACCACCTACCCTTGTAGATATTACGGGTACGCCGCAGGAGTAGCTTTCGAGAATTACTACCGGTAGGTTTTCGTAGTTACTGAACATTATCATCAAATCGGCCTGATTAAGCAATTCCACAAGAGCTTCGCCCTCTTTAAGTCCAGTGAATTCAACAAATTTGCCAGTAAGGCCAAGCTCATCCGACATTGATTTCATAGCAATAAAATCTTCACCGTCGCCAATTAGTTTTAGAAAGAAATCATCTCTTTTTTTCACTTAGCTTTTTCATTATCCGCAAAATTCCTGAAATGTTTTTTTGTTTATCAGTGAAGCACGAAAGATGGACTAATGATTTTTTTATTCGGATCGTAAACTTTTGGTGCCGGTTTAAACTTTTCAACATCCACTACATTAGGTATTACGATGTAATTTTTATTTTTAAGCCCTTTGGCGATCATTGCATCTCTAAGGTTTGCAGTAACAGGCATTACAGCGCCGGCATGTTTCACAACAATTCTTGTGAGCCACTTTCTTAAACCTCCATAATAGCTGTCGGTATTGGGCAGATATCGTGTCCAGTGTTCGGTAATTGCATAGGGAACGCCGGTAAATATCTTGTAAATCAATGCAATAATACCACAGCGAGTTAAAACGTGAACATGTAATAAATCGGGCTTCGAATGCTCGTTTTAATAATTTTAAAGCCTGATATGTGACTTCGAAAAAAAACGGTAGAGGTTGATAAGATTTGCAAGAAACCTTGGTTTAATCATTGATTTTTTTAAAATACACCCTTACCGTAAATAATCCCTCTTTTGAAGTTACAATTTCATAACTTCTTTTGGTTAATTTTCATCATCATGAACATAAAGTACCGATATATCGGCATGGGGCAATACTGAAAGCCCGTGACGTTCAATAAAAAGCCCCCCCATCATGGATCGTAACGATGAGGATACCAGCGGGGCAGATATAATACCGAAAGTCTTTTGTTTGTAGAGTCTTTTCATTCAGTTTGAACGCTATTTGATTTTTTTATTTAATCAGTTGGTTGATATAATTTATTGCATTTTGAAGTCTTGTTTCGCCAATGCCATTGACGATACTGTAATTGAACCCATGTCTGTCGAGCTCTTCGATATATTTTTTTCATCAAAAACTCTCTACGATCAGGGTGTTCGCGTAGGGGGTCAAACTCCCATGGCAGATCAATATCCATTAAAAGATAAAGATTGTATTTCTGCCGTATTAGTTGCTTTTCGATCCACGAATGGCATTTTCCGTATTTAACATCGCACCAGATTTTTGTTACTATCAATTCGGTGTCGGAAAAAAAGGATGCGATTGGCGAGAGTAGAAATTGCTTTTTCCGAACTTATTTGCCCTTTCGCTATTTCAAGAATGTCATCATAATTATAGGGTTCATTTTTATTGAGAAGGTAAGCCCGTGCAAATTCCGGTACCCAAACGCTGTTGTAGTGGGAGGCTAATTGTTTTGAAATTAACGATTTGCCTGTTGATTCAGGCCCGGTTATGGCTATTTTGATGAGTTTGCTCAACTTCGGATTGTTTTAGTATTCTTTTCCATTCGATATACCCCAGTACGGCTAAGATAAGGAAAACAAAATATTGGAAACTTGTCAGTACAAGCTCTTTATGAAAGTACAAAGGTACGGATACTAAATCGCCAATAATCCAATATATCCAGTTTTCAACTTTTTTTTAGCGCCATCAACCCCCCCATTCCAGTAATGAATATGGCTGTGGTGAACGAGTCAATGTAAGGTATGGTGCTATCAGTATAATGCCTAAGGATGTATTGTAGAATTAAAAGGAGATGATGGTTAACAGTACCCAAATAAAATGGTGTAACAGCGAACATCGGCTTATCGCCAATTCTTTGTTGGAGGAATCTTTACGTGTCCATTTGTACCATCCGAAAACACTTACAAGGAAGTAGAAAAGTTAATCCCCCATGTCGGCATAAATCCCAGCATGATAACAGATGTAAACATAGATCAAACAGAAATGATACCTGTGGGATAGACCAGAATATTGGCTTTTTTTGCATACCATACGCTTAACAGGCCAAAGATCACAGCTACTCCTTCAAGCCAGGTACTTTGTAAGAGATTTTGGTAAAATAGATCAAAAAAAGTAGTGGTTAACATCAGGATGGATTAAGATCAGCATTGACAATTTTCATTACAAAAATGGAGTGCGGCAATTCAAATGACCGGCAAATTTCGTCAGTAATTGCTTTTATTATCATGTAGTATTCGCTAAAAATCTGTGTGATCATCTTGTTGCTTTTTATTGTCAGGTTTTCATGTTTTATTTAATCTGCTGATAAAATCTTTGACGGCAGAGATATAGTCTTCATTTGGTGGGTATTAGTTTATCTTGATGGATATATTCATATTTTCTAAGGAGTGATGTAATTTTAATTTCAGCAAAAGTAAAGAAAAGTGCAGGAATAGGTGTCTTTTTTTTCTTCAACCTGATTTCAGACAAAAAAAATAGTTTTACTTTTGCACTCCTAATGTTGGTCCGGTAGCTCAGTTGGATAGAGCAGCAGCCTTCTAAGCTGCGGGTCGTGGGTTCGAATCCCGCCCGGATCACAAGGCCCTGTAAGTTTTTAAGTTTCAGGGCTTTTTTTTATTTGGGTTACTATGTTTAAAAATACAGACGAGCTGCTGTAATAAATTTATGGCCCCCTGTTTCATTATTCGATCGTACTGTGCAGCCTTTGACGGGTCAATCTCCTTCAGCATATTTACTGCTTTTGTTTTATCCATGCCGGCTGCCTGCGAGTAGATGTTAATGAATTCGTCTCTTTTTGAATCCATAATCAGTTGGAAGATGTAAAGGTTGGGCTTCTCGCGATATGCTCGCTGAAGCGTTTCAAGCGCTAATGTTACTCCCTGTCTTCCCTTTTCCATGTTGTCCTGCATAAGATCAAGTCCAAGACGATGAAACTGATAATTGAACTTACGAACATTTGCATAAGAAGAGTTGGTGAGGTTTTCGGCTATCCAGTAGCGGTTCCGGATACTCTCAAACGACTTCCAGCCCGGCTCTTTTGCGCTTTGTGCACTATTAACTATCTGTTGTGCCTTTTCAAAATAGGGAGTGCCTCCCATCAACTGAAAAGAGTCGAAATCCAATCCGAGAAAGATATATATGTAGAAGGCTATGGTTGACGTGAGGTTGGATGTAAACCTATTATCTTCAAATTCGATAGCTTGCCCTGGCTGCCATTGAAATTGAAAGTTGGGATCCTGATAGTTGAACATGGTTGTGCTGTAGGAAGTGCCATAAACCGGGCGTTTTAAAACTAGATTCATCTTTCCTTTGAACTCATCGGAGCCTATCTCTTCGGTGATGGTGATAGCAATTGTTGCTTCGATCCGTTCGTTGCGAGTTAGAGTATAGTTTGTCCAGCGCCGCTCGTTAACGAATTCATATAACCCTTGTCGTAATTCATTAAACTTCTCTCTATTGGTTTGTTGAACTTGCGGAGCTGAAATCTGAACAGAACAAAAGAATTCTTGTGCTTGAACTTTGTTAAAAATGAAAGCTAATAGAATAATGCTACAAAAAGAGAGAATTATGTTTGGGTATTTCATGCTTTAGAATGCTTGTCCTTTTTTTAATCATTGTTGTTACTACATCTAAGATGTCGGAAGCGACTTCTTTTTAGTCTTCAATCCATATTCCCATTTTGCCACTGTTATTTATCAGTGTTACTTTATTTGTGGGATAGCCAAAACCTGCTCCTTCATCCTTTAGAGAATTTAAAACGATAAGGTCAAGATTTTTAGTATTGAGTTTGTTTTTGCATTTTCTATCTCATTATCGGTTTCAAGAGCAAAGCCAATCAGAATTTGATTTTTTGTTTTAGTTTACCGAGTTCCAATAATATATCTTTCGTTGGTTTTAGCTCTATCACAGGTGTGCCGGATTCTTTCTTTATTTTTGTCTGACGGATGTGATGGGGGGTAAAATCTGCTACTGCTGCCGACATAAATACTATATCAACATGGGCAAATTCTTTGATTGTTTGCTCATACATTTCATTTGCTGATAGAACATCAATGCATCTGATCGCCTTATTATCTGATTTTAGGTGTGTTGGGCCGGAAATCAGGGTAACTGTCGCTCCTCTATTAGCGCACTCTTCAGCAATTGAAAAGCCCATTAGTCCGGATGAGTGATTTCCGATGAAGCGCACTGGATCAATAGGTTCGTAGGTTGGACCGGCTGTAACAAGTATTCGCTTACCGGTCAACTCATTGTCGTGCAAAAAAAAGCGTTGATAATTTTTAAGATATTTTCGGGTTCTTCAAGCCGACCTGCACCGGTTAGCCCACTGGCCAGTTCGCCTACTTGCGGTTCGATGAGCCTGTGCCCAAAAGCTTTTAATTGTTCAATATTTTTTTTGGGTTGATGGGTGATTGTACATGTCGAGGTCCATGGCCGGTGCAAAAAGACCGGACATTTGGCTGATAAATATGTGGCCATTAGCAGGTTGTCGGCCAAACCGTTTGCCATTTTGCTAAGCGTTGCGGCTGTGGCAGGCGCAATGAGCATCAGGTCAGCCCAGTTGCCTAATTCTACATGGTTGGTCCAAGAGCCATCTGCGGAGTTGAAAGGGTAGGTGAGGGCCGGATGTTTGATAGGGTTGAAATGGTTAAAGGGGGGTAACAAAATCCCGAGCATTTTCGGTAAGCAATACCTGCACTTCGGCACCCTCCTTTACGAGAAGCCGGATTAGGAATGGTATTTGTAGGCCGCAATACTACCTGTAATGCCGATTAGTATTTTTTTTGCCACTAAGCATTAAAGGTTATAATCTTTGGTTGATTTCTTTTCCAGCTCTTTCGATGGATTACGATAGTATATCTCATCGTTTAGAAATTCATGAATAGCAATGAGGCTTGGCTTAGGAAGCCTTTCGTAAAATTTAGAGATCTCAATCTGTTCTCTGTTTTCAAAAATCTCTTCGAGATTGGTAGTAGTTAAGGCAAATTCCTCGGTTCTTTTCTTTAGCTCATCACGCATCTCGATGGATATCTGATTGGCGCGTTTGGAAAGAATTACAATAGTTTCGTAAATATTGTTAGTCCCTTTACTGAAATCCCTAACCCTACGAGTAACTGCTGTAGGTTCGATTTTAATTTTTTTTATAATCCATTAATAAAATTTTAATTAAAAGTTAAATGTTATCAGAGCCTTTTTTTAGGTTGATCAATAGAACGCTTGTAATATTTATTTAGTTCATTTACATAACGACTTTCGGGAAATAACGTAATAAAATCATAATAATCATTTTGAGCGCTTTCCAACCTTTCTTGTTTCTTTTCTTGAATACTATTGTTAGCAAAGTTATATGCTGATACTACAATTTTATACATGATTTCTTCTTTATAAGCGATTTCAGGATAATCTTTCAGCAAATTTCGGAATGAGACAATTGCTGCCTGATAATCTCCTATCTTCATATAGAGATTGGCAATATTATAATCCTTTTTCTGAAGTTTCAACCTAAGCTGGTCAATTAATTTTGTAGCTTCTTTAGCTTTTTCACCGTAAGGATATCGGTTGATAAATGATTGAAACTCGTTGATTGCATCCTTTGTTACCGTCTGATCAAGGGTGTGTCTGGGACTTTCAAGATATTTGCAATAGGCAGCCATATAAGCGGCTTCTTCTGCTTTGAGCTTAAAGGGAAAGTAGAAGAAAAAACGATTGAAATGATAACTTGCCATTACGTAGTCGCGCTGGTTGAAGTAAGCAAAAGGATAACGAAATAGAAGATCTTCCGATTTAGATGTTCCGCGATATATCGGGATCAACTGATCAAAAAGCTGCAGAGCTCTGTAAAAATCTCCTTTATCATAATATTGCATGGCGATTTCGTATTTCTTTTCATTGTCGGTGCTTTTAAGCAATTTTTGATGTTTACTGCACGACAACAAATGCTGGAAATTAATATTATGGAGATGAAATCCTTTTTTTAAACATGGCTGCAAAGGTAATATTATCATTGGATTTAAAACGAATATGGTGATGAAATATTTGCAAATTACTTGTTTCTCATTGCTTTAAGTTTGTTTTTTTTAAGCTAAAGGTTGAATTCAGGTCTTGCAGAAAGAATAAACAATGTCTTACATCCTTATCCATACGTATTCGAATGGTTTTAATGTAAATGTTTGTAGGTTTTGGTCAAAATCTAACGGGTTGTCAAAAAGCTCTTTCCATGTTGAGCTTGGCTGTAGTGCAAGCCGCCCTTCTTGTTTTGATGAAGATAGATTTTGGATAATAAGAAATCGTTCTTCATTAGTTTTTCGGATATAGACTAATAACGCATTATTCTTTGTGCCGTCTGGCTTTAATGCTTCTAACCATTCAATTTGACCACGCCCTAAAGCTTTGATATCTTTTCTGATATTCACCATTTTTGAAATCTTATGAAACACTTGTGAAGCAAATGAATTAGGGTTTTCTAAGTCGTTTTCCAATGTTTCCCAATCAATTTTTCCGCGCACTAAGAAACGTGTATCGTCTTTTTTAGTTTTCTGATTTGTTCTTCGTAATAGACTTGGTCGTTAAGTTTGCCATATTCGTCGCCATAATAGATAATTGGTGTTCCGGGCAGAGTAAGCATTATCGAATAGGTTAATGCAATTTTATCAGGGTTTCTCTTCATCAGCTCAGCAAGGCGAGCAGAAATGCCTTCTCCTTTCCTGAAATCCCATTGCGGGTCATGACAGTAGTTTTGGTGAATGAGGGCTCTGTCTTGTTCTGTTACATAGACTAATTCGAGGCTTAGCTCATCGTGGCAGCGCAAAAAGGTAAACCATTGTGCGTTATCAGGAATTTCGGGTGTAACTTGTTTGCTTAGGGTGTAAAGTATAGGTTCGCCGTTTTCTAAGGCTAAGGCCTTGTAAATTTGTGGCATTAACGGAAAATGATATCCGGCATTGCACTCATCCCCCCATCGCCAAAATATTTTACGACCTCAATCGGTTTTGACAAGCTTCGGCAAGTAGTAACGTATGAGGCTGGACAAAATCAAGCGTTGCTCTGAAAAACTTAACTATCGTATGTGTCTGAGGAAGGTTTTCGCAGTTGGTACCATCTTCTTTCCAAAGATAAGGAATTGCGTCTGCTCTAAATCCATCAACGCCTTTTTCGAGCCAGAACAACAGGTTTTTGGCCATCTCAATCAATACTTGAGGATTACGATAGTTCAGGTCGGGTTGAAACGAAAAAAAACCTATGAAAGAAATATTCGTCATCAGCAGGTTCCCAGTTACTTGTTTCCATACCTTTAAAGATGATTCTTGCATCTTTGTAAAGATCTGTATTGGCGCTCCAGATGTAAAAATCCCGAAACGGATTAGACTTTCCTTTTTTTTGCTTCGACAAACCAAGGATGTTCCTCCGATGTATGGTTCATTGCAATGTCGAAAATAATTCTTATATTTCGTTGATGAGCATCCTCAATGAACTCTTTAAAACAGTCATTCGTTCCTCTTCCGAAGCTTCAGGTGATAATCCCAACAACTCTTCACGAATTTTTTTTATAGTTCCGTATATCAAACCCTGCATCGCGCATTGGCGAATCAAGAACAGGAAGTAGCCAGAGGCAGTTTACCCCCCCAAGTTTTTGGATATAATCAAGGCGTTGGCGTAACCCTACAAAATTTTCATTGAACAAATCAACATATAGCGAATAGACAATTGCATCCTTATACCATTCCGAAGGTTGAGGCTGATGTTTAAGTTGTTTTTAAAATTTTTAATATAGTGGATAAAATTGGAAAGTTCATGCTCATAGGCATTGCCATAAAGCTGTTTCCAAAGCGATTTTAATTTTTTTTGATAATCTCCATTTTGATGATAGTTTATTACTGATTAAAATATAATCTGCAAGTTGGTAATAGATTCCGACAATTGAAATTTTATTTGAAGTAATTCTTTCTCGCTATCCCAGAACGAAATCTGTGTTTTAGTAGTTTGATAGGCTTGTTTGGAAAGCGCATTTTAACGGGAACTCTTCCGGTTTGAATTTTGCCGGGCTTGGAATTGTATCCGTGAATTAATAATTCAATATTGCGTGTAGCTGGTTTGCCGTTGTAGTTAAATGCCTCTTTACGATTAAAGGTAAAAAAGTACAAAGCTGTCGAAGTGCATGGATTTGATCTCCAAAAGCTCGTATAATCCTTTTTCATAAGCCGATTTTGTCTCTCCATCATCATCGTAAATAATGAATTCCGAATTTATGATTTCGGGATCATAATAATGGTGGATGATCAGGTTTTCAGATGTGTATGCTGTAGTATTTTAATGGGATTGATCATTGGAATAAAACCTCCGCCACGTGCAAATACCGGTATGTTCTCCAGGGTTGTTGATTTCTCGATCCATTTGCCGCCGTTCATTACCTGATCGGTGAAAAAGTCATACCATTTTCCTTTAGGGAGGTACACCTTTCGCATTTTTTGCATCTTTTTCAAGAATTGGCGCTATCAACAGATTTGGTCCCCCCCAGAGGAATGTGTCGTCAATATTGCTGATTTCATCATTATCAGGTTCTTCAAAAAAAGAGTGGTTTTGTCAGTGGCGTTCCTTTAATGCTGTTAAGCCATGCGATCGAATAGTTGTAAGGTAACATCCTGTACCGCAGGTCAATATATTCCTTTATAATTTTTTTTGTGCATTATCGCTATATGCAATTGGTTCTACGGGTGCGTTGGTGTCGCCGTGTGGGCGGAAAACAGGGTTAAAAGCGCCGTATTGTAGCCATCTCAGGTAAAGCTCTTCATCAGGTTCGCCCATAGCAAATCCTCCTAAGTCGGAGTGCATATAAGAAAACCCGCTAAGTGTCATGCCCAGAACAGCAAGGGGCTGTACTTGAAATCCATTCCAGTCTCTTGATACATCTCCCGACCATGGATAAACGCTGTATCGTTGCGAACCGGCAAAACCAGAGCGGTTGAGATTGAAAAGCCTGACCTCAGGATACTCAAGGCTATAGTAGTCCCAAAGCATTTTATGCCAATAATGGCTATAAAGGTTATGTACCACTTCGGCGCTTCCTATAAAATGTTGCATTTTTGCTGGATGTTTTTCCGGCTCACCCAGATCGCCCCCCACCATCCGGCAATGCCTATTTCGATCTGCCTGCGGTATTGTTCCCAGAACCATCTTCGGGCATCGGGATTAAAAACGTCAATCAACCCTCCGGGGCCAAACCATAGATCGTCAATTACAAATGTATTACCATTATTATCGGTTCCCATGTATTTGTTGTCGGAAGCTAATTGCCAGTTTTTGGACTCCTGTAGGATAAATGGCTCAGTAATAAGTATTGTTTTTATTCCTCTTTGTTTAAAACGTTGAATCATCTGTTCAGGTTCCGGCCAGTTTTTTTTATACCAGTCGAGGTTTCCCATGTAAAAATGATCGTGAACTCCCAATCCAAACCAATAAAGATCAATGATGATGGCATCTAACGGATATCCGGCTTCAATCATTTGATCAACAATAGCTTCAGTTTCGTGTTGAGTTTGTAACCAAATTTCGACTGTAAATTACCCAATGCCCAGCGTGGTGGCATAGGCTGATAGCCAGTAAGGCGCCCATATTCTTTTAAAATGGAGTCAAAATCGTTATCGGCAATAACGTAATATGACATTTCCCCGCCGATTGAGCTGAATTCCATCACATTATTTTGGTGAACATCAAGGTCGAGCCAGCCTTTGGATGCATTGTCAAACAGCAATCCGTAACCCTCTGAGGATATAATAAATGGCACAGAGAAGTTCAGATTGGGAGAGTTCAAATTATAACCGTAAACAGCTTGATTATATAACTCGTAGCGATGGCCTCTGCGGTTGAGAGGCGTGGTGCGAAATCCGGCGCCATAAATCTTTTCATCAGGTTTTAACGAAAAACGGAAACCTTCAACTTCATTTGATTTAAATAGCCATCCGACTCGGCCAATATTTGATTCCCTTTTTGAAAAAAAGATCAATTTGAATGGCGATTTTTTTAATTACTACCTGTAGTTTATCGCGGGTATAAAAAAAGCTCATTTTCGTCTTCGAATAAAGCGCCGCCTGTTTTGTCGGCAGATAGAACAACGGAGTGTGAAGTAACCTCCTGATCTGACTTTTTTTTGCGCAAAACTAACCTGTACAATGGATGAATTAATGAAAGAAACACTAATGCTGCCAAGCGATGTTTTGATTACCAACTTGTTATCCGATAGATGGTGGGAGATATATTGATTCTTTTTTTCTTTTTGAAATAAAGAGAAATTAGTTAGGTAATTAGCCACAAAAAAAATGCACTTGCTAAAATCCCTAAGATGATTAGAGGAATTACTATTTTTTTGTTCACGCGTATAAAGGTTTGTCCGTTTTGATCTCCGTGCAAAATAGAGTATTGCGCAATATGTAATGATTTGAATTTTATCTGACGAGAAGAGGATTATATCAATCGCTAAATATGGTACATAATCTCGTTTAGGTGGAAATAGCAAAACTGGAACTCGCCTCATAAAAATAAAATTGATGGTTTTATACAGAAGAAGCGTGTTGTTGCTTAAAACGGTGTTAATCCAATTATTGAAGTTCTAATAGTTGCCAAATATTTAATGAAAGAATGATATAATTTTGCGGAGAATTGGCTAAATTTCTTATCGCGAAAGTTTTACAAGGAGTTCAATTATTTATGTCAAAACAATTTTCAGTTTTACTATCAACAGCATTTCTTCCACCCATCCAATGGTTTGTCTATTTATTGAAAGCAGAGAAGGTGTTGATCGAAAACTTTGAAACTTACCCAAAACAGACTTATCGCAATCGTTGTGAGATTTCCACTGCTAACGGAAAGCAGGTTTTAACAATCCCTGTTATAAAAATTTTTGGAAATCATACTAAAACACATGAGATTGAGATCGCTAACGATGAAAATGGCAAATACGACATTGGCGTTCTTTAGTGGCTGCTTATGCAAATTCCCCCCCTTATTTCCTTTATTATCAGGACGAACTGCAACCATTTTTTTGGAGGAATATATTAATTTGATGGAGTTTAATCTGTGCATAATAAAATCTCTAATGGCTATTATTGGGATTTACAAATCTATTGAGCTAACCGATACTTTCGAATTAAATCCAAAAAAAATGTTTTTGACCTAAGAAATGAAATTACTCCTAAGAGGACTTTTGACCACTTTCATTTACCAACATATTATCAGGTTTTTGAAGAAAAAAAACGGCTTTTTCTCAGGTTTAAGCATCATTGATCTTCTTTTTAATATGGGGCCAGAAACGTTCGATGTGCTTAATAGCGTGAATGTTAATTGTTGAAACCTCTCTGATTCTTTTCGATAGTGATTATCCCGGATATTCTATTCTGAGATGATATATATTCATTAGCTTACGTTTGAGAATTTTTCGTATTTGGGTAATATCGCGGAGGGTAATATTGGAATTTGAAAACTGACCCGATTCTACCTGTTTGTCAATAATTTATCTACTAATGTACTAATGGATTTTCGTCAACAACTTTTAGGCTTCTTGATGCTGCTTCTACCGAGTCGGCCATCATCACCACTGAGGTCTCTTTGGAGAAAGGAACATGCCCGGGATAGCTAAAAAGCCGTTCATCAATCGTTTCATCAGGGTTCTCTCTTTTTTTGCATAATATAAAAGTAATCAACTTTGCGAGTGCCATGGTGGGTGCGAATAAAATCAATTATCTGATCGGGGGGGATATTATTTTTTTTAGCCTCTTCAATTCCCTTTGTTACGTGTTCGATGATGATTGACGCACTCTCTTCGTAGGTAAGCTCGTCATGAGGATTTACTCCGGTAAGCTGGTTCTCGATGAAGTACCTTGGATTATCCATTTTTCCAATGTCATGATATAGTGCGCCCGTACGTGTAAGTAAAGCATTACCTCCGATTATCTGGATACATTCTTCAGCAAGATTAGCCACTTGAAGCGAATGTTGGAACGTCCCTGGCGCTTTCATCGAGAGTTTACGAAGAAGCTTGCTGTTGGTATCCGACAATTCTAATAAAGTAACATCGGTAACTAATCCAAAAAGTTTTTCGAAAAGATAAATAATAGGATAAGAAAGAAGTATGAGCAAAGCCGAACCGCCAAACATTGCATAATTTATGAGTCGTATCTCATCAAAATTGCCTTGTTGCAATAGATTAAGACCGGTGTAAATAACAGAATACGATACAAAGATTATCAGTGAGGTTACTAAAAATTGCGATCGGCGCGTAAGGTTGATGATGCTGAAAATAGTAATGATACCTACAATGAGTTGAGTAAAGACAAATTGAAAACTATTGGGTACAAGGAAGCCTATTAGTATAATGGTGATTATGAAAACGTATAGCGCAAC
>JMBV01000198.1_pt1 | contig 22685 bp, 23 predicted proteins | sample 616531 | NCBI WGS metagenome assembly JMBV01 (sample SAMN02727904, study PRJNA239997) | anaerobic digester metagenome | biome: anaerobic digester; isolation source: mesophilic anaerobic digester inoculated with municipal waste water sludge... | place: Germany: Bielefeld University, CeBiTec ...
AATACGGCTGAATAGGCAGTAAGGCTAAAGAAGCTTTCCCAGGAAGAGCCTTCTGAAGTGGCTATAATGCTAAACAACACTTCGTGATTGTCGGGTGTTTCAGGAGCAGCTTTATGGTAAAGGCATTGGAAACGGTTACTGTGTTTTCGATTCCGATATTTCCAAAGAAGGTATTACCATTCAGTATCGTTATATAATCATCGTTGCAAGAAAGAGTGGCATTTACATTTTTGGCTAATTCTAAACCGCTATTTTTTTTAAACTTACATTCAATCCTACCGTTTCTCCATAATCGAGTTGACCATTATTATTTCCATAAGTATCATTGATGGTTACTTCATCTAAATAAACTGCCGGACCGGCTGCAGGCGCCGATTGTATAGTTTGATATATAGTGTTGCAGTTAAATGCGGTAACCACTAATAATACATCGCCGGGAATAAAATTATTTGGAATGGAAACGGCTCCATTTTGGGTGGTATATGCTTTTACGTACGTTCCATTTTGCGATAAAGCGACTAATGCATTTTTAATAGGAGCGCCATTAGCTTTTACAATCGTTTCGAATGGTAAACCAGCTTGTAGGTTTGTGTTTGTAAGAGTAAGAGTTTTAGGAGTCATGGTTCTTGCTTGTAAGGCGACATCACCAAAGGTTGTCCATGTTTGTAAGGTTTTCAGGTCGGAGGAGTTAGAAGATTCAGTGTACATAAGCACTAACCCGTTTAGCGCTATTGAGCCGAGTATTGTCCTGCCTTCGGTGGTGTTTATTCCATTTCCCGGATTTGTGTTATAGTTATATCCGCCTGTAAGGATATCATTAAAATAATCCTGACCTCTCATTGGAGGCTGCCATGGTTGATTCACAGTGGACATAATAGTCCATACGGCGCCACCATTATTTTTGCGTAGCCACGCTTCGGCAAAGCAGTCGCCGGAATGAAAAGCGCCGTTAAGACAGGCTACTGAAAATATAAAAGGCAACTTATTGCCGTTTGTTAGCTGGTTTACATTGTTATTGTTGAAGCCGGTCGTTCCCCACGATGTCTTGGAGCCATGTCCACAATAGTTAATAATGCTGGCTCCGTTTTCGATAGCATTTTTAACCATTGTCGCTGTACCAGAGGGTTCATAAACAGTGTAGTGGGTATTGTAAGTAAATGGGTTTAGTTTGTAGTTGTATATTATATTAGTATGTTGATAATCAATTTCTCCATCATCTCCAATTCCGGCGCCCTCGTTGCTGGCCACGCTAATTGCCTTGTCGTACCATACTCCTGACGGATTTTTTTTCGTAATTAATACTTTTGTTAACCTGTATAGTAACATGAGTGTCCGAATTTGCCGAGAACCGCCCTATAGCAATATCAGGGAAGTTATCTGTACCTACAACACAGCCTAACATGGGATCCATGGGCGCATTTTCTTCCCCGCCAATGTCGCATTTGATATCAGCCCAGTCGCCAACAAGCTGTACAAATAAGATTGCCGGATTGGCATTATATTTTTGCTTGATCAGATTTTTACATTAGTTCCGGCAGTTACTACCTCTTTCCACACATTGTAGCCCTTTTCCTTTTCCAGTTAATATAAGGCTGTATTGCCGTTTCGTCCCGAGTGGTGGTAATGACTAAAATATCACCCGTTTCGCCAATATTGGGGTAGTCAACAGGACTTTCGTAATTGATAAAAACTGAACGATAAAGTTCTTCCATTTCGGTGAAATACCTTCCTGAAGGGTTAAGTAGCGGGTTTACAGGATCGGTGTCATCTTCATCAAGTTGTACAATTATCTCTGTATATACCCTCAGAATGCGTTGAACGGCATTATAACGAAAAGGATAGAAATATAAGGTTGTTCCTCTTACATCTTTGATTATGTAGGGATCCATCATTTCGATAAGCTGTGCAGGATAATAATCATCTATTAATGATTCCGATGCAATTCGATATGGGATAGTGGATGGGTCTTGGTTTCGATAAATAACCCCCCCGCGTGAGGCACAAGAGGAAAATCCAGCAGATAGTCGGTATATTTTGTAGAGACGATTTTGTATGAGAGGTTTTTAAAGGACTTAGACTTATGTTGACATTGACAAAAGGAAGCTCGGCAAAGCCTTCGTCCATCGTGGTTACTCTACCAGCAAAATCTATCCGGGTATAATCGGTTCCGCCCAAGTTAATTTGTTGAAGATAAAAATTATCGAGTTTAAATTCAACTCTTGATGAAGTTTCAGAAAGATAGGTAAACGTGGTATTGAAATCTTCAGCTTTGGCAGTTACTAAAAAGTAAATTATTAAAAGAAGGGTTAAGCTAATTTTTTTTCATATTCATTCAACGTATTGTGCTAATTTCTATAAATTTAGCAGATTGTTAGATAAATTAATGTTTAATATTTATTTCAAAGGATCATTCATAAAATATATTGTTGCAGGATTGACTATTTTTACAAAATATGCTTTTCCGGGTTCAAGTTCCAATAAAGTATTAATATTCATTTCTGGCCAGTAGAGTGAAGTTCCCGCCACCTCTTTTACCAGCAACCCATTCTGGGGCAGGCCACTGAAAAGCAACTCTATATTTTGATTTAAATTACTCATAACAGGTATCAGGTTCCAACCTGCTATTAAGTCTAAAGTTTGTTGTTCATTTTGCCAACCGGTTATGTTTAATTGAGTTTCTGCATTGGTTTTTATTTTGTAACCCTGCTTGTAGTCCCACAAACCTATGGTGTTAATTCCCATCTCAGGATAAAATACACCATTCATATTTTGCAAAACAATAAGGTCGTTAAGGATTGGCTGAAGGATATTTCCGACTATTGTATTCTGTGGAATAAGGTTAGATGAGATGCCGCTCCATCCAGCAGGGATATAAAGGGTTTGACTAATGATTGACGACGTTACGACGATATAGTTTTCAAAAGTTTTTGAGGCTTGCCCGTTTGCATTGCTAATTGTTAGCGATACATTGTAATTTCCGGGTTGCTCATAGGTTATCATTGGATTTTTATTAGTTGATGTTGCAGGTATTCCTCCTTCGAAATTCCAATTGAAATTAAGTGGAAAACCGGAAGAAATGTCATAAAACTGAATAAAATCACCTGCTTCAATTATGGTTTGATTAGCTTGTATGTTAACCTCTAACGCTCCTGCAGTGGCATTTATCGGGAAGGTAATCAGATCAACCATGCGCAGTCGCTACCAGAATTTACTGAGATATCTTTTGTATAAGCCATTTGTATGTATGCTGGCCTGCTGTTATGGGGTAGGTAGCCTGTTGCCACGAAGTGTTTCCCGACCAGGTGTCCTTTTGTACACCATCAATATAAAACCGTAAAAAGTCATAATTAGTTTCCGAAGAAACTTTGTGCCAAAAGACATTTCACCCGGGAGTAAGTTAGTAACAGTTACTTGCATTACCGAAGTTTTGTTATGTGAAATAGCTCCTGATTTAGCGCAGAAATTTCCTTCGTAGGGAGAAACATTTGTGATAGTCCAATTTGCATTTCCGGAAAATTGCCATGGAAACATTGAGAAATCACCGCTTTCAAAATCTTCGATATTATTATCAACTCCTAAGGTGAGGTCAAAGGTTTTAAGTTCGGAATATTGACCTGTTGTTAGCATAAGATGGAGGTGAGTAAAAATACCGGTAGGAGCATTTTGCAAAACATTTATGATTACAAACCACTCTTTCTGTTCTCCCGATCCAATATTTCCGGGCATAATAATTTCTGATCCAATATTAAATATTGATGGGTCGAAAGTTAATAATGCATTGACATTTTTTTTGCATCTGCACCGCCATTGTTACTCAATGTAAAGTTCAAGTTGATTGTTTCGCCGGGATCCAGGTGTCCGTTACCATTACCGTTAGTTTGGTCGTCAATTGTAAGATCAACTATTTCAAGTTGTGGAGCATTTAGTGTTATTTTAAATGATGTGTTCCAATCACTATTACCATCAGTGATTTGAAGTTGAAAATTACTTAAATGCTGATCGGGTAGATATGAACTTATCTTAATACTGAAAGCGTTGTTAAGTGTAAACATTTCTCCGTTTGGGATAGATTGAAAGTTCTGCGATGGCAGGCTAGTAATAGTTGTATAATCATCGTCGCCGGAAATGGTTACTGTTAAATCGGAGGAGGGATCGGCTCCTATATTTTAAAAGTTAAATTCAACCAGATATCTTCATCATAATCTGCTTTTCCATTGTTATTACCACTCTCATCATTAATAGTAAAACTCTCAAGTACTATATAAGGTCCTTGCAAAGCTGCCGCAGGCACTTGTGTTATATATGGGATATGTTGAGGTTTGGTAACAACAATATCCACCATTCCTGCAGATAGAACCGGATTGATCATAATCTGAGCCACACCGTTTACTCCTACTAATCCAGCGCCGTGCAACACATTATCCTTGGAAATGGCTACATAAGAACCTGGTAAAGCGTTTACTTCATAAGTGTCGAGACCGATTGGAAAAACGGCGTATGAGTTACTGTGTTAGGATCGGGTTGGGTGTAAAATGGTACTAACGACGGATCGCCCAATACGTTATATGCTTGCCAGTAGTAGAGCGGGCTTGAATGTGAAGGATACCCCTGAATATGTACTTCAGTAACTGCGAGATTTCCAACAAATACCATAGATCCTGTTGTTACGTAATCACTTACGAAAGGGGCATCATAGGCTCCCCCCCATGTTGTTTCCGCATAGGTAGGTACATATCCGTTATTGTAACCTTGTATTGGAAATGCGCCAACAGACCAATAAAAATCTTCAAACCAGTAACTGCTTGGCGAAGAGCCGATGTATGCTACTGATCCTTTGTTTGCAGCTCTTTGCCATGTTTCGCCAATACATTCGGATGTTCCAAAATTAGCAGAAAGGCAGCAATTACCAATAGCTACCGGGTATTTACCAATATTCACAAAACTATTAACCATACTCTTGCTCAACATAGGGTCTCCCCATGATGTTTCGCTGCAGTGAGCTGTATAGTTGATAAGGCTAACGGCGATTCTGGAAGGATCGTAACATCCTGAATATGAGTTCAGGTAAACATTAATAGCATTATATCCGTGTGCTGTATTGAAATAGTTGGTAGTTCCATAAAGTATGCACGGCTGTCCGATTTTGGATTCCAGTATGAATCTGCTCCGGCAATTAGCGTTATGTTATTAAGATAGGTAGGATCGGCAAATTGATACTTCTCGTAATAGATGGTTTTATTGATTTGGGCAACTAACTGAGCAGAATTAGTTGCCGAAAACCTGCCGTAATACATATCAGGAAAGTAATCTCCATCAACGCTTCCATAATATAAATCGGTCATTTTACCTGAGGCGGACCCTGTAGTTGATGGAATTTGTGGAGTGTCGCCTACGATAAGAAGAAATGAGGGAGCAGGATCAGTAGGCGTTCCCGAGTTATATTGTGATTGAACCCAACTTCTGATAGCGCTGTACGAGGTGCCGATCTGATCGGTATAGCCGGTAATAACTTTAAACCCTTTTTTTTGGTCTTCCACTGGATGAATGGCTGAAGGTCATTTTCAAACATTCGAGGAGAGACAATAAGGTATTTAACAGGATATTTAGTTAAATCTGGATGAGCCGGATAGCCATGCTCAAGGCGATTTAACATTGTATTTTGTACGACGTCAAAATAGGGCGAGTAGATGGAAGCCTTGATATATTGATGCAAAGCAGGGTCGGTATTGCGAAATGTTATTTCAACTTCAACATCATTAACCACTTTGACTACACCTTTTACCGGATTATAACTAACGGGCGCTATTGTAAGCCTGGCAAGCCTTATTCCTCGCAAAATACCTAACTCTTCAAGTGTGGCAAGCTGAGGTTCAAGAAAACCATCGCTCTGGTAAATATTTTCGTCAAACTCAAAAGGGATATCTTCTGAATTTTGATCCTTTCGTATGGACGGCTGAACAGGCATTATAGGATATATTATGTCATAGTCAGAAAGTTTGTATTCTTTCACGGAATAATTTTTTTTATTTCAACCGAAAATTCAGCGCCATGAGGAATTTCAATCAGTTTTTTTACTGCCGGTAACTTTGGTGTTCCTAATCGGCCGATTGAGTATAGTCCGGGAATGCCGATCTCATTAAAATCCCCCCCTTTTACAGTTGATACATGAAAGGAAGTGATCCCTTCGAACTGAAGGGTAATACTCAAATGATCAAAACTATCTTCTTTAATAGTTACCCCCCCTGTCTTTGCTTTGCCAAAATCTATTGCAATATCTTGGGGAAAGACCATGCATAGTGGCATTAATGATAAAAGAATTAAGATTGTTACAAGCCGGCGCTTACTAATTTTTGCTATCCTAATTTGTGTTTCTCTAACCATTACATCCTTTTTTTAAATAGTGTTTTTCAAAATATTTTTAAAAGAAACAGGCTGACAATAAAAATTATTCGTCAGCCTGTTAGTTGTTATGTTTTTGATATAAACATAATTATTTAACTATCATAAGTTTCTTAGTTAAATGTGTTTTTGGTCCTTCAGCTTTTAGATAATAAACCCCCCATCCGAAAGTTTTATTTCAATATTATGATATGTTTTGCCGGAAAGGGTAAGCTGGCCGGAGTTGTACACCTCTTTACCTAATGTATTGATAATGGTAATCTCTACTATATCCCGAAGGTCAAATTCAATTGTAAAAGTACCGTTACTTGGATTTGGATAGAGTGTGATCTCTTTTCACCATATAATTCATTTATGCCAATGCAGTTTTCTATAAAAATATCAAACAAGTTGGAAAATTCTCCTTCTCCACAAGCATTCACACCGCATACTTTAATGTTGCATCTCCGAGATATTTATCACTAAAGGTTATGTTCACTTCGTTGTTGTTTATTTGTAAACTACCTGCGTATGACGGAGTAAGTAACCAGTTGTAGGATTCGGAATTAGCAATAGTTTCGACAGTATATAAAACGGTTTCTCCCTGACAACCAATAGTGTCACCCGATATTTCGCCAGCAGGCGATGGTAGCGGATCTATAGTGATAATAAGTGATGGTGAGTTTGCACCTTGACCACAATTATTGGAACCGGAAACCATTATTTCGGCAGAACCATAAAAATTATCATCCCAATCAACAACAGCTGTTAATCCATTTCCTGAAATGACGCCGGCATTGGTAGGCGTGAGTGTCCAGGTATATTGTGTAGCATGGGTAGCGCCAGTTGTTGTATAGGTAGTATTGGCTGCATTTGACAAAGCGCAGTTACACCCGTTGGAGTAGCAGCGGCGCTTGGTGGTGGTGAAACATTAATATAATTGTTTTGGTCATTGTGTTTGATCCATTTTCTCCTGTTACCGTAAGGGAGACATTAAAAGTTCCGTTAAAATAATATGTGATTAATGGATTTTCCTCGGTAGATGTTGCTGGCGTACCACCCTGGAATTCCCAAAACCATTCGTTTATGGAGCCAATAGAGTTACTGGTAAATTGAACTTGGTTATTTACACATATTTCGGTTTGATCAGCCACGAAATTTGCTGTAACACCTGATGGTATCAATCCAAAAAGTTCATATATTCTTCCATCAGTGCAACTTTTGTTGATGCGCCATCGGTTAATCCCCCAAACTCATGGGAAGCTCCTATAGTTTTGTAAGTGCCGGCATCGTATGCAACAGCAGTGCCGTATGAAGGCGATTGATTTTGAAAGATCTTAACGGCTGGCGCAATAGGTTCAATTCTATCAATCCAGTTATTGTCGCCGTTGTAAGTGAACGACATACCTTCAGTAAAGGTTCCTGTCTGTCCGTTTATAGTGGAAAGATCACCACTCCCGTCGCTCACCCCCCCATTAATTTTAAACATTGTATGTACAGGAGTCTTAGGATTGTAATACCAGGTATCGCCTCCTTCCATATAAAGCGAACCGCCGGCATTAAGGAAATCAGCAAGCTGCTGACCTTGTGGTGTAGTTAAAACGTGATTGCTACTATAAACTCCAAGACAAACAAATGCAGATGAGAATAGATTAAGATCTGTAGGGATTGAAGTAACATATTCGGAGGTAATACCAAGTGTATTTAATGCTGTTTGAATTTTAGGGCCTGAATTGTGGTTAGGATCAAGGCAGATGATGACTACCGGAATTTGTCCGATTATTACATTGAAGTTATCTGTTTCTGAGAGGTTATGGTCAGCGGTAATATTAATTGATAATTCTGCAGAATGTCCTGCTGGGGGGGCATTTTGCGAAGCATAAACGCTAAAAAAAGGCGGTACCTGAATCGCCTGAAGTTAAATTTCCAATTGCAACAGCTCCTGTTTGTGTTACCTGTAGGTAGGCATCATTAGTTGATAGTAATCCTAAAACGCCGGTTGCATCGGCTGATCCGGTATTTTCACAGTAACTACTATTGTAGCTTCTTCGCCCGGATCAATTTTTCCATTATTATTACCGTTTGGATCAAGTATGGTAAAGCTATCGTAAGCAAGAACAGGTGCACGCCCGGTAATTACAATATTACTATTCCATATATTCGTGCCATCGGTAGCTGTTACAGCAAAAAGAACCGAATGATTATCCGGAATATTTTCGGCGACATCAAAGGCAAAGGCATCGGTAAGGGATACGGATGCGTTTGGTCCGATATTTCCGTAAGAAGCAGTTGCATTGGTAATAATGATGTAGGGATCTGTGGTAGATAGCGTTACATTTACGTTTTGTGCAAGCTCTGTTCCCACATTTTTCACACTTAAAGTCAGCAAAATTGATTCAGCATAATCCATGAGTCCGTTGCCATTTCCGCCTACATTATCGTTAATCAACCAGGAATCTTTTACTACATAAGGTCCGTCTTGCGGAATTATAGGTATTGTAGCTTGATAAGGCAGACAATTGAATTTTGTTACTGTAACAGTTGCTTCACCAGGAAATTCGACAGGCGAATCAAATTGTACGTTGACAAATCCAGTTCCATCAGTATAACCGACGGCATATACACTACCCTCTTCGTTTGAAACACAAACCATCACATTTTCCACAGCAATTCCATTTGCAAGCACCTGTACTGGATATTCCGAAAGTCCAAGAAATAGCTGATCGTCATGTGTAACAGTCATTTCAGATGCCAGTTTAGTCCAGGGTTCAAGAGAAGAATCGCCTAACCATAAATATGTTCTTACGTTTGAACGGCCAATATTACCATGTACATTTAAAACCGTAAGGTTGGCAAAGTTTGTAACATATCCTATGTTAGTAATACCTTCATGATAGACTGCTTGTACATCTCTTTATCATAATCATGGTTGGGGATGGTATATGATGGAATGATAGCGCCATTTACGGCAACTGACGCGCCGCTGTGTTTCATAAATGATTCGCAAAGACATTCACCGGCATAAGAGACAATATCCATGTTGTCGCAGCAAACATCAAAGAATACGAACAATCTGCTTGGATTGGTCAACTGTGCAACCTGGGTGGCTGTGAAACTCATCGGGCTCACTGTTGTCCATTGCCATAGTTCGGTAGTACTGCCGTGGCCGCGGTAGTTGAAAATGCCGCAACCGGTAGTATTTACATAATTTACTACTTGGGCATTAGAATAGCCTTGGCCGCCGTAAGCTTTTTCGAAAATTGGCGTTTGCAACGCATAAGGGAATGTCCTTATCTCTTCACAGCATTGGGTGTATTTCCCAGGATAATTTTCTTTATGAGCTATGAGTATTGTGTTTTCAGCCAGTTGCTTGACAAATCTGGGTTCATATAGTGATTCAATGTTTTTTTGAATCTGTAATTGAAGTTGTGCCAGTTGATTTATATTGTACACAAAACGTCCGATAGCCAGATCAGCGTAGTGATCATCGGGGCCATCCATACATGTGTACCAACTGTCGGAGTATGATGGGTCTTCACCGCCGCCTGGCGCCCAATAAAACATTGGAACCACATTAGGCCCGCCGCTGTTTCCTCCATTAGGATAAGCATCACCAACCATTAATATATACTCAAGACCCTGGTTGTTGTAAAGTTCAGTAATGTAAGTTTTAAAGTGCTGTGGAGTATTAAAACCGGGTTCAATAAGCTTTAATTCTACTTTATGCCCCATCTGATTTTCCAATCAATAAGCGGCTGGATAGTAGAAACGGCTTCGTTGTTAGTGATAATAAGGTATTTGGTGTTCGAATTATCCCGATAAGTGAGTGTGTAACCTAAATCATCAAAATTTTCAATGGCAGCGCTATACATCTGATAGAATTTTGGGGGGGTTAATTCCATTTTTGGGTTAAATGTCGTGCGCTCATCTGTGCCATAAAACTCAACTTTTAGGGTTGCACGAGTTACTATTTGTAATTCTTTTGTAACCGGGTTGTAGTTAAATGGGGGGTAACTTCTACTCCAGCAACTTTTACATCCCTCCAAATGCCAGGCTGACTAACAATAAAGTTCTCTAAAGGATAGACTGCGTTTTTCTGGTAAAATGACTTGTCCATCACAAATGGTTTATTATGTCCGCCGGGATTGTCGGTAGTGGGCGTTTGAAAAGGATAGATAAAATAACCTTGTAGCTTTTTAGTCTCCATTGATAACACTGAAACTCTGATTTTTGATTTCCAGGAATACCTATCAGCTTGTGAAGCATTGGTAACTCAGGCCGTCCGACCTCTTTGGTTGTCCTGTTGTCATCGAGCGTGATACGTTGAAAAGTCATCTCTTCGTGTGTTATCACTTCGCTGAACATTCCCGGAATAGTAACTTCGAGTAAAAGCCCTGAACGATCGGAGCTTAATATGGCGATATTACTTTGCAAGGGCTGCTCAGATGTAAGGGGGGTACCCAGCTTTTCTGACTAAAAGAGATAAATGATAACAATATAGCCAGAATGGAAAATATAAGTTTTTTTCATGGTGATAATTGTTTTGTTAGTTCATTAAAAGAAAATACAAATATATGCAAGTATTAAAATATAGTTTGAGAAAAAAAATGAAAATTACTTTTAAATCAATGTTTTATCTGTTGCGTATCAGTTTTTTATTATTACTCTATTTCGGAGTAGATTTTGAAAAAGTACACGCCATTGTCCAGTTCAGCAGTTGAGATTTTAATTATTTCATCGGAAGAGGTTGATTTTGAATTGATTTTTGTCTTTAAAACTTCTTGTCCGAGGTTATTAATACCGAAACATATAGTACTTTGTCGCTTGAATTTTAGAGTTAATAAAACCTCATCATTAAAAGGATTTGGATAAATGTTGAAATCTGTTTCATGTTCAAAGTCGTCTATGGAATAAATTACAACATGTATGCTGTTTGATTGCATCGAAACGCAACCGTTTTCATTGGTTACTTTTACGAAATAAACATCTTCCCATGTACAGGTATATGATTGTCCTGTAGCTCCTTCGATGGCCCCTTGGCTACAATACCATTGGTTGCCTGTTGGGGGGGAACTTGAAGTTAGTGTGTTTCCTGTTAAGGCGATGGTGGGTGTTGGTGGCAAAGGATTGACTATAACTAACACATCAGCGTTGATTGATGAAGAGCCGTCGTTAACTTCCACTGTATAGGTAGTAGTTTCTGACGGTGATGCTGTTGGGTTTTGAATGGTTGGATCGCTAAGGCCGGCAGCCGGTGTCCATAAATAGCTATAGTTGCCCGTTCCGCCGGTGGCTGTTACCATAAGTTGAGTAGAATCGTATAGGCAAATCTCATCGGGAGTGCACCAAGCGTTGATACTCATTTGACCGGCTGGGAAAATTACAGTATAATCTTCAGTTTCGCCATAAGTAAAATTGGCGCAAGGATCTTGTGCGCTATCCATCCATCTGGCTCTTATACGCAAGCGTTTAATTCCACCGGTTATGGATTCAGGGATTGTGATCGTGGTTGTATAAACTTGATTTGAGTTACTCAAAGAAAAGTCTGTAACCAATCTTTCCGACTGTTCAAATTCCTTGTTGCTATTAAAATCAATCCAAAGGCAAACTTTTTGATTGCTATAACCGGTTTTGAACGACACTTGATAAGTTTGTCCAGGCTCAAGTTCTGTTGACATATCCGTAAAATTTCCATAGCCATTATTGCTGCAACCATTATTCATATTGTTAATCGAAGCTAAACCAAAACCTGTTATACCATCACCAAATGAGCAGTTGGCTGTAGGATAACAATAATCGGTAAAATTTAAATTGATAGTTTGGGTAGTCGAAACTCCATGCTGTGCTGTTATGTTTAAAGTTATCTGCCCGGTATAACCAGCGGGAGTATCTGGCGAGGCAAAAACGGAAAAAGTTGCTGGAATAGACTGCTCCGGAGTCATATTACCTAAGCTCTGGGGTGTTGTTGTGTTCACTGTTATATATTGATCGGCTGAAGTAAGTGAGGCTTTTACTGAGTAGGCCTCAGCATGGCCTGAGTTAATGATTGTTATTACCATATCAGCCGTTTCACCCGGATCTAACATTCCATTATTGTTACCGTTTGAAGCATCGTTTATTATTATGTCGTCTTTTACTAAATTAGGAGCATTAGCGATAATGGAGAAGCCGGAAGACCAGTTATTCTGCCCTACAGCTTCAATGTTAAACAGAATCGCTTGTTGATCGGGAACATTTCCTGCTATATCAAATTCAAAAGCATCTTCAATAGTTAATGAACCTTGCCCTGGAATTGTTCCAAAATAGGCGCTGTTATTAGTAATAGTAACGTAAGGATTAGCCGAGGTTAGTGATGCAGTAACGTTGTCAGCCTGTGAAGAACCAACATTTTTTTAGAGTTGTTGTCAGAAGAATTGACTCAGTATAATCCGGTAATCCATTGCCATTACCCTGAGAATCATTTACAAGCGATGATTCATAAATTACATAAGCGCCATCGTTTGGGATAACGATTAGTGGAAATTCATTTAATAGGCAATTATATCCTGAAACGTAAATAATTGCTTCGCCAAGTTCAGTAATTGGCGGGTCGAAAATTATCTCGGCCAGGCCCGATGAGTTTGTTATTGCTGTTCCATGCGTAACCCCCCCTTCCTTTATTAATGTGCAGGCCAAACCTTCAACTGATCCATTTCCTGATATTGAAATTTGGATAGAGGGTACGCCAATAGGCAAAGCATTTTGGTAAGAGGCTGTAATATCTACCGGTTCATCAGTCCATATTCTTAAAGCAGATTCTCCTAATACGTTACAATCGTAAAAACACCAGCGCAAAGCGCCCTCTTCCCATTGTCCTGGCGCATTTACCCATGGTGCGGTTTTTATTCTTGATAAGGTATGAGTCATGCCGATATGAGGCTCTTTTGTGGTGTAAAGAGCATCTACAAATTCACGGTGAAGGTGAGCAGAGGGGCCTTCCGTCTGTCCTTCATTAAACCAACCGTAACGAGAGTTCATAACCACTGCTACAGCAAGATTATCTATATTGATCATTCGTTCGGCAATGCAGTCATTATCATCAAATGCACCACAGATACAGCCATGAGAATAGGCAAGGGTAAAATTGTGGATTTCACCATTTACCTGCGAGAAATTTGAATTTGTGATATCAGAATTGTAAAACCTCATTGCATAATTTGAGTTTGCATGGCCGCAATGATGTATAAATGATGTTCCTTGATTTATCTTTTGTTTTAATTGGTTAGCCGACCAAGTGCCGTTTTCATCGCACATCGTCATAATGTTATGGTCGGTTGGTATTCCGTTGGTGATATATCCGTTATCGTCATGATATCCGATAAGCAACTCCAAATAATCACATCCCAAGTAAGCGGGTTGTTGTACAGATGCTCACCGGCGAGAAGAGGATCGCGAAGTTCTCCTAAAACCGGCTCGCCGACATACTTATATATCTTATTTAACATAGCGCTCAGTTCTGACTGAGAGCTGAAACTCATCCTTCCAACTCCTATTTCAGGTAAGAGATCGTCTTCACCAATTTCGCCCCCCAAAGGTTGTTGTTATTATTGTTCCAGGTTCCGTCAAGCGCCGAAAAGTATAAGTCGGAGGGGATATCATTGTCAGTATAAACTGATGATGATTGTACGGAACAGTAAAATCCCCGGTAAGGCACATGCTCTACGTCGCCGGCAAGAGTCAGATGCTGGATTCCATTGTTTTGATATTGATCAATAACATAATTTCTTATCTTTTCTTGATTATCTTGGCCGGAAGTGGTTGAGTAGATAGTTTGAGTAGAGACTACTTTGGTGCGTATTCCTCTGGGCTGATAAAAGGAGATAAGAGGTTGAAATGCGTTTTCGAACTGCGCTGCTGTGATAATCAGCAGGTCATAGTCGTCGTTACGAACTTCGCGCTTTGGATAATTAACGGCAGCTTCACTATTTCCACTAATAATGCAAGCCGTTGAAGCACGGCCGGTGAAGTATTAATATTTTCTAATGCCTTTATAGCTTTGGAGTCAGGCGCAGTTTCTATAGTTACTGTTACATCTTCAAAGTAGGACAATTTTCCTTTATAAGGATTATATCGTACAGGTGTAAATGATGAAATAGCAACAGCAAAGCCATTCATAAAATGTGTTGAAATTACCCCTTCCATCTTTTCAGGATAAAAGGCATCCTTTTTATAAACATCCTCTTTAAAGGCAAAAATTCCCGATTTTCCTTTAGAAACAGGCTGTACATATTGCATGGGGGGGTAGATATTATATACGCCTTCCATTTCTATCTCTTCACCAAATCAAGCTTAATATTAAGTGCAGTATGTCCAGGTGGAATAAGCAATACAACGGATTGATATGGCAAAGTAGGCTCGCCGGCTTGTCCGGTTAATAAAAGTCCATCGAAACTAATCTGTTGATAACCTTTTATGGTTTCAAACGTAGGATTAGAAAAGTGGTAAGTCTTTTTTACTGTTTCAGCATTAAGGCCTACAGCAAAAATTAAAGTTAGGATGGTGAGAAGAACTTTTTTCATAAAAACTATTTTTAAAAATAGCTACTTCAAGATTTTAACTTTTAAACGATGCTTATCATGATAAGCATTACCTTAAGTTTGTTAAATTTTGAAATAGCATAAAAAGAGATTAATTATTTATTGATAATCAGTTTTTGTATTGAAACCGATTGTTCATTTTCTATCATAATGAAGTACATACCATTTTCAAGTGATTTTGTATTCATCTGAATTTGATCCGAATCTTCTAATTGTAGCTGTAAGATCACTTGTCCTTTGGTATTCATTAATTTTAAGATATTTGTTCTTGAGATATTATCATTCAAATGAATCATGAATGATCCGTCATTTGGATTTGGAGTTATAAAAAAAATTTACCGCTTGTATCCAACTCGTTTATTCCTGTACAATCCTCTACTAAAATATTAAACTCTTCAGAAAAATTACCTATACCACAATTGTTTATTCCGCATACTTTCAGTGATGCAGCGCCGGTATAGTTGTTGGAGAAGCTAATTACTATTTCCGTTCCGTTGCCGGCAAATGATCCTGCATTTGCAGGTGTTAATATCCAGTTATAGTATTCTGCGTTAGCCACTTGATTAATGGAGTATGTTTCGTTTTCTCCCATACAAACCTGTGAAAGTCCTGTGATAGCTTCTGGTGTAGAAGGCAACAAAGGAAATTAAGTATCAAGTTATCGGTCAGCGATTCTCCACCCTCATTATAAACGGTAAGAGAGAGTGTAATGGCGCCGGCATTAATGTCGGCTTCACTGGGGTATATATCGGATTAAGGATTGTTGAATCGCTGAATGTTCCAGTACCCGAGGTTGACCATAACAGACTGGTATAATTTTGTGCGGTAGCATCAAGCTGATGCGATGTTCCTTCGCAGATCGTTGCATCGGCGCCTGCATTTACTGCAAGACTATTGTCAAACACGCTTGGGAATTCAATATAATCAACCCAGGCACAATCCTGGCCAGAGGAGAAAAAAAATGTCTTTTATATAAACCCACCTAAAAGTCTTAGTTCCGGCGGTAACAGGGAAGGCAACCCTTCCCCCCCATGCCGTCTCGCCCGACCATTCGCCTACTTTGGTGTTGTCAATGTAAAACCTGAGATGATCATAATTAGCTTCGGAGGATACTTTACGATAGAACACTATTGAATCGCCGCCAGAAGCCTCTATGGTAATTTTCATTTCTGATGATGCGTTGTTATTAATAGTTCCCGATTTAGCGCAGTAAACACCTTGATAAGCTCCTGTATTTGTAACAGTCCATGGCTGATTACCGGCAAACATCCATGGAAACTGCGTGAAATCACCTGTTTCAAAATCTTCAACAATTAATCCAATTTTTGGGAAAAATGAGAAATCATATTGGTAATATCCTGTAACAACTTCAAGGTTAAACTCGGCAATAGAACCAATTTGGGCAGTAGGACTTACCGATACGCTGAAATTAGCCTGAGACGATTGACCTGGTTCAATAACGGGTATTGTAAACGATCCGTTGTTAATAGTGATATCTGAAGAGGTGGATGTGAGAGTACAAATTACATTAGGTGCGGTTATCTGGCCTAGATTGTTAATGTGAATAAGAATATCGGCATTTTCACCGGGATCGAGATTTCCGTTTCCGTTACCACTAAAGTCATTGATGCTAAAGTTACTACTTGTAATTGTTACTCCATTGGCTGTAATAGTAAAACTACTCTCCCAACTATCATAATCATTTTCTGCTAAAAGGAAAAATTTGATAGCTTCCCCCCCACCCGGAACATCATTTGCAACATCGAACGCAAAAGCATCCTCTATCTCAATGATACTGTTTAAATCAAAATTTCCATACTCTTCGGTTCCATCAGTAATAGTAACATAAGGCGATTGCGTTGAAATGTTTACGGTTACGCTGTCAACGACCATTTCGCTGAAATTGGCCATTGCAACAGTTAATTTTACCGATTCGCCCGGATCTAATTGTCCGTTGTTGTTACCGGTTTCATCATTAATACTGTGGGAATAGTATGCTGGGCCAGGGCCTGGGGGTAGCCTCGATTGCTGCTAATGCGTTCACACGTCCAGAGCCTGAATTGTTATTTTTGCCGGGTTGTAAAACAACCGTTGTCTCTTCAAGTATCTGGCTTATCTGTGCCGGCGTCAGGAGAGGGTTTTTATGTAACATAAGGGCCATTATTCCGGCTGCACACGGAGTAGCCATTGATGTTCCTTCCCAGCCCGATTCGTAACCGGTATTACTGTAATGAGCTAATGATTTTATATTAACTCCCGGAGCTGAAATATCCGGACGTATTAATCCTATATCGCTAGGATATGGATAATCGTTATAAGGTGAAACGGACTGCCATGTGCATGGCCCACGACCTGAAAAACCGGCAACTCCATCGCCGCTATTCGTTGCGCCGACGCAAATTACACTTGAAAGCTCTCCTGTTAAAGTTTGATCGGGATGAAGCCAAGGGGGGGGAGGGCAATCACCTGGAGTTCTAATGTTATCCGGTACGGGATAAAGTCCCTGTTGCTCACCTTCATTTCCTGCAGCAACTGATGAAACGACTCCGGCAGCAAGGACATTGTCAAAGGCTTGACGGAAGAGTTGACGATTAGGCCCCAAGCGTGTAGCCATCCAAGCGACAAACTAAGTACGTGCGCACCGTGCTCAACAGCAAACTCAGTGGCTGACCATATACTGCTCTGTTGACCGCCTCCCGAAGAGTCTAACACTTTTAGACACATGATCGTGGCAGCCGGAGCAACACCTGTTTGAGACCCAGAACTACCATCGCCTGCAACAGTACCAGCACAGTGTGTACCATGACCATTATCATCCATAGGGTTATTATTATTATTTGCAAAATTATAACCGTGATAGGGGGGGAAATCAGGATGAACCCATACATGGTCTTTAAGATCATTATGATTATAGTTAACACCGGTATCAATTAAAGCAACAATTACGCCCTCGCCATCATAACCTAAAGCCCATACTTGTGGAGCGTTTACCTTATTTACGTTCCAAGTGATCTCGCGGTTGTTAACGTTGCCCTCTTCAAAATAAGCCTCTTTGTTTTCTGATGGATCTAAAATTATCTGATAAAAATCATGGTCAATCAGCTCAATATCGGCTCGCTCCGCTAATTTGTAAATAGCTGTGGGAGTTGCATAACAATTTATTACATTGATAATCCAAAGTGCGTTGACATCCGAAACCTGATCAGTGAGTTGCAACATGTTTAGATCTTCAAGAATGCCTCTTTGCGAAAGTGAAGCAAACTCTTTTAAAACAGAAATAACATAACTGCGCCGTTGCTCTTTTTCCATATCTTCCACATTACGCAAAAGATTATAAGTATCAAACTTCTCTCGCATGATGATATTTATCTTTATTAATTCACCATCACGAGATGTTTCTATTTGTTCGGTCAAACGGTTGGAAATCAGTTGTGGATTTGCAGAAAAAAATATTTAGGTTAATCCCTGTCGCAAAAAGTACTGTTAACAAGAACAGTGTAAAACCATTTTTCATGAGTAAAAAAATTAAATAATTCAAATGTTTAGAGTGATTAGACAATTGTAAAATGTTTTGATTCCTTTATGAAACATTAAAAATGAAATCGTAATCGTATCAGATTATTTTTTTAAAAACTAAATATTCATTGGAGAGTTAAAGACCAGTCCTTTTGATGTGCGTACAAAATATAAACTTCGTTTAAATGGTGATTATTAAAATATCGGATTACGTCTTTTATGTTGTCATCAGGGTCTTCTTGTTTGTAAATAAAATTGATCGAAAAGTTTGCATCAGATTTATCTAACAAAGTTATTTCTCCATTCTCTTCTATGGTAAAATAACCATAATAGCCATGCTGTAAATTATGTGGTGATGCGCCGTGGCTTTCAAGTGAATCGAGTACTTGGTTAGCTATGCCGGCAGATGCCTCCTTCGGATAGGCAACATATCCCCCCCAAAAGATGTTTTCAGGTATTCGAAACATGGTATCAGCAATTAAATTTAGTTTGTTTAATGTTTGGAAATGTAAAACATAGCCCAAATCGGAAACCTCCAAAGTGCCAGTATTTGTTTCTCCCGCAACGGTCAAGTTAATTTGATAGGTGCCATTGTCGTACTTACCAAGGTTCATATTTGCTGTTGCCGGCCCTTGACCATTGATACACAGATCATTTTTTTCAACATCTCTTAGGTTGATGGTTAAATTACCATTGTCGCTGGAAAAATCGTAACGAATAAGATAGTTTAAACATGAATAAAGCTCGATAGTGTAAAAATGAAAATAAATACTTCTATCCTCGGGAGTTATGTTTTCTATCATCTGCAGGTTGATTGAAGTTAGTGGGTAATATTCTCTTTTAATCTTTGTGCAGGACGAGAAGCTAAATACGATCAAAATGAAAAATAGTGGTAGTAAGTTTTTTTTCATAAACGGTGTATTTTTTTTAAACATAGATTTATCATTCGTAAAATTTACGCTTTAAAAGCTTGATTAATTTTTCTAATGCAATTTGGTTTTCTGTTGTTCCGGTTTCAAAGCCCGAACTTTTGATATAATTGAGAGCTTCTTGAAAATCTTTAAAGGAGTTCAACCGGTCAATTGCTTCATTGTATTTTGATATTTCACCTTTAAAAATATCATTGATAAAGGTGAATTTATCGTTGATTCCAATAACCGTTTTATGTTGTCAATATGGTTGTTTTGTATTTTTGCAGCTACCGTATTGGCAACATTATCCTGTAAAATGTCCGAAACGGTTTTTTTTGAGGCGTAAAAGATCAATCATAGTCTTTTGCTGATTTGCAACTCGTTCCGTCCCTTGAGTATAGCTTACCGGATTCTGTTCAGAGGTGGGAGTCCCCCCCTTTTCGCCCGATGTTTGGATTGGAAATAATGTTTTTTTTCAGTTCTCTCTTTTTCAAAATCAAGCATTAAATTTCTGTTCTCTGTTTTATTATCCCTGTCAATTGAATCATCTTCATAATAACCGGAATTTGAAAGTTTAGACTTTTCGTTATGATGAATTGTTGCAACCGGTTCGTCTTCAAAAAGAATTTTTGATGAAGAAAATGGAGACTTTACCGCAAATTCATTTGATGATTCTATTTTATTAATGTCGGAAATTAATTCATAGACTTTTCTTAAGTCATTCATCAAGATGTCTTTATCAATTTTGAAAAGGACTCTTTGTTTTCTAAAACCTTCTCCCAGTGTTTTTGGACTTTATTTAAAATTTGAGAAATCTCCTGGACAGACGTTGATTTTTGTTCCATTTTTAAAGAAAAATTATTTTATGAAATCTATTTCCATAAATTTGCCAAATGTTAAACGCATCAATTTTTAAAAGCGTATTTAAGTATTTGAGTTTTGATTCTATGAATGTTTAATAGTCGGTGTTATGTTTCTTGAGATTAAAAGCGAATCGGGTTCTCGTCGGGGGGGATGGATCGAAGTGATTTGCGGTTCAATGTTTCGGGTAAAACAGAGGAATTGATCCGACGCTTGAAACGTGCAAGGATCTCGAAACAAAAGGTTGAAATTTTCAAACCTGCTGTAGATGTTCGATATGATAGTGAAAATGTCGTCTCACACGATTTGAACCTTATTGCTTCAACTCCTGTCGAGGCCTCTACACAAATATTATTATTAGCAACCGATGTAGATGTAGTTGGTATTGATGAAGCTCAATTTTTTTGATTCCGAACTGCCTTCTGTATGTAATCAGCTTGCCAACAGAGGGGTGCGAGTTATCGTTGCAGGTCTTGATATGGATTATACCGGAAAACCTTTTGGCCCAATCCCCGCATTGTTAGCAACGGCTGAATATGTTACCAAGGTTCACGCTATTTGCATAAAGTGTGGCAATCTTGCACAATATTCACACAGAACAGCCGGAGGAACCAAGTTGGTAGAGTTAGGCGAAAAGAAAACTATGAACCGCTTTGCCGAAGTTGCTACCAAAGTTCTGTTGAAATAGAACTAAAATGACCAACCCACAAAAGCAGTTTATATTAGTTTTTGTGCATTTTATAAAATATTCATTGTTGAAATGAGTTTTTGAAGAAATTAAGACAATATTAAAATTAAAAGTTTTTACTATGAAATCTTTATTCTCTTTAGGATTGATGTTTATCTCATTCCTTTTCTTGACATCCTGTGGGCAGCAAAGCTCTTCACAAAAGAACAAAAGCCGAATCCCAGACCGAAACCATTTCTGCAGTAGTTGAGCAGGCTGATGAACAGCCACAACAAACGGAAGAGCCGGAAGTATTAAAGTGCAAAAGTTATAATATCTACATCTCTGGGTTCGATGACAGCCATTCTTTATAATGAAACGCCAATTCATCGTGATAACTTTATCAAGCTTGCGAAAGAGGGATATTATGATGGTACATTGTTTCATCGGGTGATTAAAAATTTTATGGTTCAGGGTGGCGATCCCGATTCAAGAAATGCAAAACCTGATCAACACTTAGGTGTTGGAGGCCCTGATTATACCCTTCAGGCTGAGTTTCGCCCTGAATTTATTCATAAAAAGGCGCTCTCGCAGCAGCTCGTAAGGGCGATCAGACAAATCCCGAGAAGAGATCATCAGGATCGCAGTTTTACATCGTTCAGGGAGAAAAGGTAAATCAGGCGGAACTCAGTAATTTTGCTGCACGCGGAGGTGTTACTTATAGCCCAGATCAAATTAAAATTTATGAAAGTATTGGCGGAACGCCTTTTCTCGATCAGCAATATACTGTATTTGGCGAAGTTATTGACGGATTTGAGGTGATTGATAAAATTGCCAATGTACAAACAGGAGCTAATAACCGAACCGGTAAAGGATTTGAAAATGACAGTAAAACTAATTGACGAATAAATAATTTAATGATGAAAAAAAATCAGTATTCCTATTTTTAACTTTGGCTTTTATTTTTAGCATGGATTTGAAATCACAGGAAAAGATGGTAAAGTTTATTATAACTACTGAATACGGAGACATTAAAGGTGTTCTTTATAACGATACCCCACAACATCGCGATAATTTTATCAAACTTGTTGAAGAGGGTTGGTATAATGGCTCAATTTTTCATCGCGTTATTAAAAATTTTATGATTCAAGGCGGTCAAGGGGGGGCAACAGGAAAACAGGATCCTGGTTATACCGTTCCTGCTGAGTTTGTTCCTGCTCATTATCATCAAAGGGTGCGTTAGCAGCAGCACGTATGGGCGATAACGTAAACCCGCAACGCGCTTCATCAGGCTCACAATTTATATCGTACAGGGTCAGACATTCAATGATCAGATGTTGGATGCAATGGAACAGCGCTCTGGAATTAAATATACCGAAGAACAACGAAGAGTCTATACAACAGTCGGAGGAACTCCTCACCTCGATGGCGCATATACCGTATTTGGATTAGTAACCGATGGTTTGGATGTGGTTGACAAAATAGCAGCAGTACAAACCGGTTCGGCAGATAAACCAGTAAATGATGTGGAAATGACTATAAAAGTTATTAAATAGCCTGTCGAAATACTTTTACATGATAACAGAAATTGAAAAATATTAGCTGAAATCAATACATTTACTGCCGGTAGTGATGATGAGCTTGAAGCCTTTAGGATTAAGTATTTGAGCAGAAAAGGTAAAATACCCTCACTCTTCGAAAGATTTAAAGATGTTTTGCCGCAAGATCGAAAAGTGATAGGCCAGTCGTTGAATAATCTTAAAAACCCAGGCTCAA
>JMBV01000199.1_pt1 | contig 22673 bp, 43 predicted proteins | sample 616531 | NCBI WGS metagenome assembly JMBV01 (sample SAMN02727904, study PRJNA239997) | anaerobic digester metagenome | biome: anaerobic digester; isolation source: mesophilic anaerobic digester inoculated with municipal waste water sludge... | place: Germany: Bielefeld University, CeBiTec ...
ATTTAACAAAATCTTTATTAATAAAGATTTCGCTAATTCACAAGGATTTTAGGTCAAAAAAAAGCCTAAGATAAATGTCTTAGGCTTACAATGTCTAGAAATTCTATTCTATAATTATTATATCAAAATATTGAGATAATTCAATAAGATTATTTTAATAAATCTTCATAGGCCTTGAAACCATAAGCAGTTTTTGCTGATTTAATAGCATTTATTACTGCCATTTCCATGGTTCTAGCTGCTAAAATCCTACTACATTTATATCTGCCTCTATTTTCCCTGTAGCCATGGTAAATATAGTATCCCCATCAAATATAGAATGGGCTGGTCTCATGGTTCTTCCATAGCCATTGTGAGACATTGAGGCTAGTTTATTAGCCTCGGATTTTGTGAAATTTCCATTTGTGGCTACTACACCAATAGTAGTATTTCCACTAAATAGATTTTTTTCTTTCTCCATATTTTTTTTAACCATGATTTCCTCTGTTCCCACTGTTTTTTCCCTATTTTCGTCTAATAAACCTGCTAGAATTTCCCCCCCTGTATATGGATCTATTATATCTCCTAGGGCATTAACAGCCACAATAGCACCTACCTTTAAATCCCCACCTGTAGTGCATAAGAACCAAGGCCACCTTTCATTGCTCTTTCTATGCCTAGAAATTTACCTACTGTGGCCCCCCCTGTACCTGCACCAATATTTCCATTGGGGCATTCCCTATTTGTGGCATTTCCACAGGCTTCATAGCCCATTTTAAAATCTGGTCTTACTCTATAATCTCCTACTACTAAATCAAATAAAACAGCACTGCAAACTATAGGTACCTTTGTAACTTGCACATCAAAACCTATATCCCTTTCTTCTAAATATTTCATAGCTCCTGATGCTGCGTCTAATCCAAAGGCTGAGCCACCAGATAACATTACTGCATGAATTTTATCTACTAAATTTTGTGGATCTAATAAATCAGTCTCACGGGTTCCAGGTGAGCCTCCTCTTACATCGACCCCCCTGCTGTTGCCCCCCCTTCTTCGCATATAATAGCTGTACAACCTGTTGCAGCCTGAGTATCTTGTGCATGGCCTACTTTTAGTCCATCAATTTCTGTAAATTCAATCTCTATTAGTTCATATTTATCCATATTTAAGCCTCCTCAATATTTTACAATACTCCAGAAATATGTATTAAAAAAAATAGCATCGAACCAAAGCCCGATGCTATTGGCAAAACTCTTTACACTTCCATTTTCTTTAAATCTTCAGGAATTATTAATTCTGCTTCTGTGGCTGCTTGTACTTCTTCTACTGAGTATTCCGGATTGATTTCTTTTAATACTAATCCATCTTCTGTTACTTCCATAACACCCATTTCTGTAATTATTAGATTTACCTCACCTGCTGCTGTTAATGGAAGATTGCATTCTTTAAGGATTTTGTGATTACCTTTTACAGTGTGTTCCATGGCTATGATTACTTTTTTTGGCGCCTACTACTAAGTCCATGGCTCCACCCATACCTGGTACCATTTTTCCTGGGATCATCCAATTGGCTAGATTTCCCTTTTCATCTACTTGCAAGGCTCCAAGTACAGTTATATCCACATGGCCTCCCCTTATTATTCCAAAGGAAGTGGCTGAGTCAAAGAACATTCCGCCTGGTAATATGGTTACAGGCTGTCCTCCTGCATTTACTATATCCTTATCTTCTTTTCCCTCTTCTGGTGCAGGACCTAAACCTACGAAACCGTTTTCCGATTGAAATAAGACATTTACTCCCTCAGGTACAAAATTAGCTACAGCTGTAGGTAGTCCAATACCTAAGTTTACTACATCACCATCTTTTAATTCTTGAGCAACTCTTTTGGCTATGAATTCTTTCATTTGATTTCTATCCATTAATCTTCACCTCCAACAACTATATAGTCTATAAATAGTCCAGGAGTAATTACATCATTTTGGTCTATTTCTCCAACTTCTACTAAATTTTCTGCCTCTACTATTACAGTATCAGCTGCAGTAGCCATTAGGGTATTGAAATTCCTTGTGGCTCCCTTATATACTATATTGCCTGATTTATCTACTCTATGTCCAACTATTAAGGCCACATCTGCTTAGGGGGGGTAGTTCTAATAAATATTCTTTTCCATCTACTAATATTTTTCTTTTCCTTCTTCTACTACTGTTCCAAGGCCTATTGGAGTTAGGATTCCACCAAGACCTGCGCCACCTGCTCTAACTTGTTCCGCTAGTGTTCCTTGAGGAACTAATACTACTTCCATTTCCCCAGAATTCATTTGAATACCAGTTTCTTTATTGGTACCTACATGGGAGGCTATTAGCTTTTTGATTTGCTTATTTACTACTAATTTCCCTACACCAAAATCTACAAAACCAGAATCATTACAGATTAATGTTAAATCTTTAACACCTTTTTCCACTAGTTTATCTACTAGTGTATGAGGAGTACCACAACCTAAGAATCCGCCAACCATAATGGTCATACCATCTTCAATATGATCAATGGCTTCATCTATTGACACTATTTTATCCATGAAAACCACCTCCAAATTTTTCAATATATATTTATATTATCAAACTTTTCACAATCTTGCAATGCCCTAAAATATAGGGCATTCTTATCCAAATATTATCAAACTTAGGGACTGTCCGAGATCACTGAACAAGTCTAAACTGTCATCCTGAACGAATGTGAAGGATCTTGATTTTCTGCCAATTAGGGATTCTTCACTTACGCTCAGATAAGCAGAGACCCAACCTTAGTGTGGGTTTTTGATGGGAGTGTCTGGTAAGACCAACCTTAGTGTGGGTTTTTGATGGGAGTGTCTGGTAAGACCAACCTTAGTGTGGGTTTTTGATGGGAGTGTCTGGTAAGACTGAAATCATGTTTTTTTTGATTTCATGCTTATCGCTTAGTTTCTTCATCAATGACAAAAAAAAGGTACTTTATCAGCAGTCCCGGACTGTCCCTTTCATTTGATTATCTACTAATTATCATGGCTATACCTTGTCCGCCACCTATACATAGTGTGGCCAGACCATTTTTAGCATCTCCCTTATTCATTTCATATAATAAGCTTACTAAGATTCTTGCACCAGAAGCTCCTATTGGATGACCTAATGCTATGGCTCCACCATTTACATTGGTTTTTCTGGGTCTAGACCTAAGTCTTTTACTACTGCTAGGGATTGAGCTGCAAAAGCTTCATTGGCTTCCACTAAATCTAAATCTTCTACTGTCATATTTGCCTTTTCTAATGCTTTTCTAGTAGCTGGTATTGGTCCTGTTCCCATTATACTTGGGTCTACACCTGCTGAAGCATAGGATTTTATAGTAGCTAGTGGCTCAATACCTAATTCTTCTGCCTTTTCTTTAGACATAAGAATTAATGCTGCTGCACCATCATTTATTCCAGAAGCATTCCCAGCTGTTACTGTTCCATCCTTTTTAAAAGCTGGTCTAAGTTTTGCCATTCCTTCTATAGTTGAACCGAATCTTGGATGTTCGTCTGTATCTACTACAATAGGTTCACCTCTTCTTTGAGGTACTTCTACTGGCACTATTTCGTCTTTAAATCTTCCACTTTTTATGGCTTCTTCTGCCTTAATTGACTATTTAATGCAAATTCATCTTGTTCTTCCCTAGTTAAATTCCATTGTTCTGCTATATTTTCAGCTGTAATTCCCATATGATAATCATTAAATACATCCCAAAGTCCATCTTTTACCATATAGTCTTCTATTACGCCATCTCCCATTCTCTGTCCCCCCCATCTGGCACCTTTCATTAAATATGGGGGGGCCATAGACATATTTTCAGTTCCACCAGCTAATACTACATCAGCTTCTCCAGCCCTTATGGCTTGAGCTGCTAAAGCTACAGTTTTAAGTCCTGAGCCACAAACCTTGTTTACTGTATAGGATGGAATCTCTACAGGAATTTCTGCTCCAACAGAAACCTGTCTAGCTACATTTTGTCCCAGACCTGCCTGAAGTACATTCCCAAATATTACTTCATCTATAATTTCTGGCTTAATACCTGCTCTATTTATAGCCTCTTTAGCTGCTATGGTTCCCAGCGTTACTGCAGGTACATTTTTAAAACTTCCTCCAAAAGTTCCTATAGGGGTCCTAACTGCTGATACAATAACTACATCTCTCATTAAAATCCCTCCATTTTATTTTAAAATTATATTGTTTTCTGTGTATATAGGGTTGCAAATTTTATGCCAACTTTAATTTTAAGATATAAATCTCTTAAAACACCTATATTTACACCACCTTAACAATTCTATCACATTGTTAAATTATTGACAATCCCTTTTGTTGTAGCAAATTTTCTACAGTATATATTTTTTTTACACTAATTAATTTATTAAAGATTATCTCCCTAGCTACATTGACATGGAAAATAGGCAAATAAAAAAAACTGTATCTAAATAGATACAGTTTGTAATTAATGTAGTTACTTAGATACAGTTATAATTCCATATTATATTTTTCTATCTTTTTATATAAGGCAGTCCTGTGAATATCTAAAAGTTCTGCAGCTTTAGTTTTGTTCCCTCCAGCTTTATTTATGGCATTTATTATGGCTTCCTTTTCAGCCTGTGCCACTACTTCATTTAATGTGCTTATCTCTTCATGATAATCTTTATTGAAATTGGAATGAGAAAAAAACTCTTTCTGGCAAATGTTTTGGAAGTATTGAATCTCCGTAAGAGAAATTCATGCCTCTTTCTAATACATTTCTAAGTTCCCTTACATTTCCTGGCCAATGATATCTTTTTAAAATGCCTATGGTTTTTTTTATCTACGGTTTTTACTGGAGAGTTTAATTCCTTAGAAAGATAATCTAGTAGTTCCTCACATAGTATAGGGATATCATCTATTCTCTCTCTTAAGGAGGAATGTCTAAAGTAATTACATTAAGTCTATAATATAAATCTTCCCTAAAACGGCCTTCCTTTACTGCCTCTTCTATATCTTCATTAGTGGCGGCAATTACTCTAATATCTAAATGAATTTTCTTATTGCCTCCAACCCGTTCGAATTTTCTTTCTTCTAGAACCCTTAACAATTTTGCCTGCATTTCTAAAGGCATATTTCCTATTTCATCTAGAAAAATTGTGCCTCCATTGGCTAATTCAAATTTTCCAGGTTTGCCTTCACGTTTTGCCCCCCCAGTAAATGCCCCCCCCTTCATAGCCAAATAATTCTGATTCCAACAATTCATTTGGTATGGCAGCACAATTTATAGGCACAAAGGCCTCTGTTTTTCTATAACTAGCTCTGTGAATGGCTTGGGCAAACATTTCTTTCCCAGTACCAGATTCCCCCCCAGAATTAATACTGTAGAATTGGACTCTGAAGCCTTTCTTCCTAGTTTTTCAAATATTCCATTTTAGGGTCTTGGGTTTTGATACTATCGAAGGAATATCTACTATCCTGTAGTCTTTCGATTTCTCCCTTATATTCGTTGATTTTATGTTCTAATTCTGCCAATTCCCTAGCTAATTCCTTTACTTCACTGGCATCTCTAAAAGCACAGTGCCTACTGCGGCTATAACTTTTCCGTCTCTAATAATGGGGACTCTATTGGTGATCATATCATAGCCTTGAATCCGCTGAACATGACGCAATTCCTTTTTCCCAGTTTTAACCACTATATGCATTCTAGTATTTTCTATAACATCTTCTACAGGACTACCCAAATGATCTTCTTCCTTTAGACCCATTAGTTTTTCATAATTCATTTTGGCAATTCTACCATCTTTATCTACTAATACAAAGCCTTCATAGGCATATTCTAATATATCCTCAATCATATCCAAGGAGGTCTTTAACTCCATTAATTGAATTTTAGAATCCTTAATATCAGTAATATCTTTTAATATATAGATATAGCCTAGGATTTTATCTTTTTCTCTATAGGGAATACATTGCATTAAAATATTGTTATTATTGTAGACAAATTCCTCTTCCTTTTTCCCTTTGCAATGAAAAAAAGAGTTTCTGTATTTCTTTATCCTTAATAAAATGAGGGAAATTTTCAGCCTTTATATGTTCTTTATCCACATCTAACAAGCTTAAAAAAAAGCCTGATTGCCGTAATAAAATTGATTTTTATTATCTATAACTAGGACACCCTCTTCTAGGGAATCCAATAGGAATTTTATTAGATTTTTTTTCTTCTTCTATATCCACTTTATTCCTCCATTTCATTTCGGGAAAATTTTAAATTTTGAATCGTAAATTGTGAATTATAGATCCTTCGGCTTCGCCTCAGGATGACATCTACCTATTCCAGGCTAATGTTTACTTATTCCAGGCTAATGTTTACTTATTCCAGGCTGATGTTTACTTATTCCAAGCTGATGTTTACTTATTCCAGGCTGACATTTATCTTGTCATTCTGAGCATAGCGAAGAATCTCCACCCCAAAGATAGACCCAGAATATTCAAAATTCACAATTCAAAATTTATAATAAATGAAAATCTTATAGATTTCATTTATTATATTAACTATTCTCTCTGCTGCCTTGCCATCTCCATAGGGGTTCACTGCATTAGCCATTTTTTTGTATTCTTTATTATTGGATAATAATAAATCTATTTCATTATATACCTTATCATAATTAGTCCCTACTAATCTGGCCGTTCCGGCTTCTATTCCTTCTGGTCTTTCTGTTTCTTCTCTTATTACTAGTACAGGTTTTCCTAGACTTGGAGCTTCTTCTTGTAGGCCACCTGAGTCTGTAACTATTAAATGAGCTTTCGCCATCAAATTAGTGAAAGGTTCATAGTCTAAGGGTTCTATTATATGTACCTTAGGATTATTATTGAATTTAGCATAAGCTATTTCTCTTACCTTTGGATTTAGATGAATTGGAAATACTAATTCCACATCTTCATACTCATTTACTATATCATTTACTGCTGAGAAGATATTTTCCATAGGTTTTCCTATGTTTTCTCTTCTGTGAGAAGTTAATAATATTATCCTTTTGTCTTCATAATCTAATTCATTTAATAAAGGTAAGTCAAATTGATAATTTTCCTGTATGGCATATTGTAATGCATCTATTACAGTATTCCCCCCCGTAATAAATATTTTTTTCACTTGGATAGCCCTCTCTTAAGAGATTATTTCTGCTCTCCTCTGTTGGGGGGGCAAAATGAAAATCTGTTACAATTCCCGTTAATTTTCTATTGGCTTCTTCTGGATAAGGAGAATATAAATTTCCACTTCTAAGCCCTGCCTCTACATGTCCTATTTTTACTTTCTGGTAAAAGGCTGCTAGTGCTCCAGCAAATACAGTAGTAGTGTCCCCTTGTACCAATAGTAAATCTGGTTCTTCTTTTTTTTATTATTTCTTCTAAGCCTTCTAAAGCCCTAGTAGTGATTTCCGTTAGGCTTTGGCCTGGTTTAAATATATTTAAATCGTAATCCACTTCTATATTAAATAAATTCAATACCTGATCTAGCATTTCCCTATGTTGGGCAGTGATACAAATTACACTTTCTATATTATCTCTTTTCTCTAGTTCTTTAACTATAGGTGCCATTTTAATTCCTTCAGGTCTAGTTCCAAATACTGTCATAACCTTAATCCTGTTCATGGTCATCCTCCTTTGTGGTCATTAACCCCATTTTACCTGCTAATAATAGAGTAAGAATAAATATTACTACAGCCCATACTACCCCCCCCTCTTACTATTGGCCTTGGCTATTAAGGTGGCTGATATGCCAAATATTGCAGATATAGAATATAGTATTAATACAGTCTTTTTTTTGAGAATAGCCCATTCTAAGTAGCCTATGATGAAGGTGCCCCTTATCTGCCTCTGCTATAGACCTTCCATTTAATAGTCTTCTAAATATGGCAAAGGTAGTGTCAAATATGGGTACTCCTAGAATTATAATTGGAACTACTACTGCTATGGTGGCTACAGATTTCATTACCCCTTCTATAGATAATGCTGCCAACATAAAGCCTAAAAATAGGGCTCCTGTATCTCCCATAAATATTTTAGCAGGATTAAAATTATAGGGAAGAAATCCTGCACAACTACCTGCTATAATGGAAGACATTATAATTACTGGTATGTAATTAAATTTGCTAGCTGTAGCTAAAAAAGACAGGGATGATATCATAGCGACCCCTGCTGCTAGACCATCTAATCCATCTATAAAGTTTAAAGTATTGGTAATTCCAACTATCCAGAACATAGTTAAGGGGGGGATAGAAAATATCCCTAAATTTATTAAATTGCTGGTTTTAGTAAAAGGATTGGTAATTGCATCTATCCTCACATCCCCCCCTATTACTAAAACTAACGCCCCCCCTATTATTTGAAATAAAAATTTCATCCTAGGGCTTAATTCCCTAATATCATCAATTATTCCACCAATTACTATAACTGTTCCACCAATAATTATGGATATTAAGGTTTTGTCTATTGGGAGGAAAATTAAAGATGTAATAATTACAGAAATGTATATGGCTAGACCCCCCCATTGAAGGCATAGGCTTTTCATGAACCCTTCTATCATCTTTTGGAACATCAACTGCTCCAACTTTAATAGCTAATTTTTTTCACCAATGGTGTTAAAATCAATGATAAGAATAATGATAAAATAAATGGTATAAAAATATTCCCCATAAGTTTTCGCTCCTTATAATTAGTCCTTATAAAATTTTATATTAGAATGAGAGATATGTCAATTGTTACATATAATAAAAGCTATTAATTGATTTTATTACAAAATTTTTATACAATAAGAAGCCTACTGAAATTCTTACCACTATGCAATCGTCTTTACAATTTAATCTCTTACATTCCCACTTCCATATAAAAATACTTCTGCTGCATTAAATGATACATACCAATAGGTCCTCCAACATGAAGCTTCTGAGTGCTTATACCAATTTCTCCACCTAAACCAAATTCAATGCCATCTGTTAGTCTTGTAGAAGCATTATGACAAATAACATTTGCTTCCACATATTTCTTAAAGTAAGATACATTTTCACTATTATTACTTATTATAGTTTCAGTATGTGGCGTTCTATAATTATTAATATGTTCAATAGCTCTATCTATATCTTCAACTATTTTTACAGCAATTGCAGGGGGGGCAAAAAAAATTCATGTTTAAAGTGATTAATATTAGCCGGTTTAATATTAGAATGTAATTCTATAGATTTATTACAACCAAATATTTCAATTTTCTCCTTAAATAAACTATTTATAAATTCATTAAAATATTTTGATGCCCAATTTTTATGTATTAATACCGTTTCAACAGCATTACATGCCTTTGGTCTTGGTACTTTACTGTTAATTACAATATCACAAGCCATATTATAAGAAGCACTTTCATCAATGTAAATATGACAATTCCCTTCACCTGCAATAATAATAGGCACAAGAGCCTGCTCTGTCATCTCTGATACAACTTCTACACCGCCTCTGATAATCATTAAATCTACAAGTTCCTTCTGTCTTGCTAGTGTAGTTTTGTTTTTATGCGAACCATCAAGTAAATATTGAATATTATCAGGACATATTCCAAAATCTCTTAATATATTTCTAAGTATTGTAATTATAGTTTTATCTGTATTTAAACTATGCCTACTTCCAGCTAAAATTATTGAGTTTCCAGTTCGAATACAAATTCCAACCGAGTCTATAATTACACTAGGTCGAGCTTCATAAATAATTGCAACAACTCCTAAGGGTATATACTTTTTTTTCAATTACTAATCCATCCTTTTTTTTGCTATATAACTAATTCTTTCTCCAACTGGGTCTACCAAATGAGACATTCTTAATAAACTTTCCTCCATTAAATAAATGTCTTCTTCACTTATGTTAAGTATTGAAAGTCGAGATTTATCTAAATTATTGTTAGCATTTCTAACATCTTTTTGATTTGCAAGCAAAATTTTATTTTTATTATTTATAATTTCTTCTGCCATTTTTGACAAAACTTTACTCCTTAACTCACCTTCTATTAAGGCAAAGTCCCGAGAATTGAGTTTAGATTTATAAGCTATGTTTTTAACCATTTTACATTCTCCTTTAAATAATACTATTCCATAATTATTTTATCTACTTACCCATAGAAATACCTATGGCTATCTATAAGTTCATTTGCATAATCACTCAATGCATATTTAAAGAAATCCTTAAACTCCATAAAGTCAACCAACATTCTATTGTTAAGCACTGCAATTTTATCCCAACTATTATAGTTAAAATCTACATCGTGAATTATCGCTATAATTGATAGTCCAAATTTATCTTTTAATCTGTTCAATAAATTGTTTATTTCTATTTTATTATCATAATCAAGCATAGAAGTAGCCTCATCAGCAATTATTAATTTTGGATGAGTCATTAAAGCTCTTGCAATACATATTTTTTTGTTGTTGTCCACCACTAAAAGTTGATATCTTACGATGTTTGTAATTGATAAATTTATTATCTACTAATGCAAGTGCTTCATCTATATCCATAGGTTTATATTTATTCCTTTTACATATCCTAATAGTTTCCATTAAAGTTTGTTCTAAAGTAAAACTAGGTTCTAAAGCACTATATGGATCTTGAAATATATACTGAATCGATGCTAAATCATGAAAATCTCGTTTACGATAATTCTTATTTAATTTTTTTCCCATAAAAAAATAATACTCCCCCCCATAATTTTGTTCAAGACCAGTTATAATTTTTGAAAGAGTAGTTTTACCACTACCAGATTCTCCTACTAAAACAAGACTTTCTCCTGAATTTAGTTTAAAATTAATATTTTCTAATATTTTATGTTCTCCAAAACTCTTGCTTATATTGTTAACTTCTAACACTCTTATACCCCTCAATCTCTATTAATCTATCAGTTACTCTCTCTAACAATACTTTTTGGTGAGCAACCATAATAATGGTAAGTTTATCTTTAAAGGATACTAAAAATTCAGCTATTTTCTTTAGTGTTATTAAATCTAATGCAGAAGATGGTTCATCAAGAACCAATATTTTAGGTTTTTTTTATTACAGACAATAATAAAATCAAACGTTGTTTTTGCCCTCCGGAAAGCATATAGGGATAATGATTTAAAAGAGGCAAATCTAATCCTAATCTATACATTAAATCATCTATTTCTTTAATATCATACTTTAGATTATTTCCTCTAATAGTTAAATGTATATGCTCTAATACAGTTAATTTCGGATTAAATGCATTTTGAGAGAATTGGGGACAATAGCTAACGAAATCATACTTACTATTATCTAGGTTTTTAAGATCAATTCTATTTATCATACATTTGCCATATTGAATTCCCCCCCTGAAAATTTATACCAAATAGTGCTTCAAGTAAAGACGTTTTACCACATCCACTTTCACCATATAAACCAACAAATTCATTTTCTTTAACATGAATATTAGGATAGCTAATATTAACATTACTATAAAAAAATATTAAAATCCTCAATTATTATCATAATGCACCTCTAAAAATTATCATTTTCACTTACAAGTAAAGTTAAGGCTACTACAAATACAATCAAACATACAACAGGCGGAATCAAATACCATAAAAATGTACTGTCATAATATAAATTATCATAATTTAAAGCTGCTCGTATCAGTTTCCCCCATGTTTTTCTCAAAGGATCTCCTATACCAAAGAAAGACAGTGATGCCTCATACATAACAGCTTTATTGCACTGTAGTATGAAAAAGTCGACATTACTGGTAGAATATTAGGTAACAGTTTTTTTAGCACATCGTACCAATTACCTTTTATTAGCAATGTATATTTTACTTTATTCTTTCCCATATAGTCCATAATTTTAAACAAAGCGATTTTATATACCTTAGGCCATGAAAAAAATACAATAGCCATAATTGTATATATGAGTTTTGGCTTTGCTAAAGATGAAAAAAACATAATCATCACAATTTCAGGTATTATAATAAACAAGTTTGCTATTTCTGAAATTAAAGTTTTAACAGTCTTTCCATAATAAGATGATATATATGCAAGGGAAATTCCAATAAGAGTACTAAGAAATCCAGATACTATAGCTGTAAAAATTGTTATCCTAAACCCATATATTAGTAAAGAAAAAAAATGTCATGGCCTATTTCATCAGTGCCAAGCAAATGACGAGTACTTGGTTTTAATAATGGAGTATGACTTATATCTTCATGTGAGTATGGCATTATTAAATCCGAAAAAAATTGCAATCAATAAAAATATCCCTAGAATAATTAGACATCTTTTTTTTAGTTTTGTTGAGTTTATTAATTAACTTTAACATTTAATACCTCTTTACATTTTCTAAAACTACTAGTTCAAAAATAAGGTTTACTATCAAACCATATATACAGCTGACTAAAAGTATACCCTGAAGCAATGGATAATCTCTATATGAAATTGCACTTCTTAGAAGTTGACCAAGCCCAGGATAAGAAAAAAAACCACCTCTACAAAAATTGATCCAGTTATAGCTAAAACAAATTGTATATTAAGGCGCCCTAAAAGTTCAGGTATAATATTTTAAAATATATTTGTAGTAAATGTCCCTATTGTTAATATTTAGGTATCTTGCCATCTTAACAAATTGTTCTTTTTTTAACATTTGCAGTACTGTTTTGGCAAAAATATATATGGAAGGTAAACCAGAAATAATCAATACCAATAAAGGTAATAACATATGTCTCAAAACATCTTTAAAATATCCATGTCGTCCTAAATTCATCCCAGGTGAATATGCACCTGTTGGAGGCAACAATCTTAGTTTATATGCAATTACTATCTGAAAAATTGCTGCTATAAGAAAAGTTGGTATGGCCTGAATACTTAAAAGAATACTAATCAGAATTTTGCTTTCTTTATCTTTAAGTCCAGACCTAATACCAAGAAAAATACCTATTATTGATGATACTAAAATTGATAAAAAAAAGATAACAAAAGTGTCCAACCTATTCTTTCTTTTATGAGTTTATTAACGGGCATTTTATAATAAAATGAATATCCAAAATCCAAATTTATAATATTCTTTAAATATTTCCAAAACTGTTCTAAAAATGGAAGCTCAGGAGCATAGTATTCTTCAAAAGCCTTAAAAGCTTCATTAGTCATAATGCCTATAGAACTTATATCCTCTGACATTGCAAACAAAGGACTGCCGGGAATTAATCTCGGCAGTATAAATGAAAGTATTACTATTATAGACATATATATTAAATACTTAACTAAAGTTTTCATGTTATCATTCCACAAAGCAAAGTTTATTATAAGCAAATGGTATAGCAATACCTATTCCATCTGGAGTATAATAATATCCATCATAAACCGCTGGATTGTAAACAGTAGCATTAAGTTTATAGTACATTGTAATTGTTGGAAGCTCTTCAGCAATAATCTCTTGTAATCGGCATACAAGCTCATATCTTTTTTCCTTATCTAAGGATATTAAGGATTCATCAAGAATCTTATTATACTCTTCATTATGCCAGTTTTTTTCCTCCTTGTGCCGTAACTTTTGGTGTTCCACTAGAATCAGAAGCAAAACGTGCTAGAAGGATTGGATCTCCTCCAAAGGAGCCATGACCATTTACGGCTAAAGTAAAGTTTCCTTCACCAATAAGAGTTTTCACAGTATTGTCATCATAGGTTTTAATCTCAAGTTCAATTCCAATTTCCTTTAAATAACTTGCAATAAGCTCTGCATATTGAACATCTTTTTCACTAAATATAGCTTCATACTTCATTGGTTTGCCATCAAATTCCATAATTCCATCATTATTAGAGTCTATTGCTCCAGCTTGTTTAAGCAATTCTTTTGCTTTCTCTACATCATATGAATACTGTTTAACATCTGGATAATACCATTGAGTATCAGGTTGAATATGTCCTGCACTACCTACAGAACCAGCTCCGCCTAGTACATTATCTACAATTTCATCAAGATTAATTGCATGATGTATTGCTTGTCTCACTTCTTTACAATTAAAAGCAGGTTCATCAAAATTAAAATACATTCTACTGACCCAAAGACCAGGCCCCCTCAATAAATTTAAACTTTTCATCATCTTGAAAACTTTTTGCATTATTATATCCCATAGTTGCAGAAACATCTAGGTCCCCCCCAGCAACAAGGGCCTCCCGTGGATTGTCATAGCTACTTATAATAAGTTTATCAGCAACAACATCTCCATAGAAATAGTCTTCATTTTTAACAAATACATATACGCCTGTAGCACTATCATAGGTTTCTAATTTAAAGGGTCCAGTAGCCACAACTGCTTCAGGAGAAGTAAATTTTTCTGGTTCAGTAACATCCTTCCAAATATGTTCTGGCAAAATTGGAAGACAACCTGCTACATTTGTTATAAATGGAACATAAACATCATTTAATTCAATCTCCACAATATAGTCGTTCACAATTCTTGTTTCTTTTACCATATTTGTCGAAGCATAATGGTATGGATGTTCTTTAGTATAGTCAAATGTAAACTTAACATCCTTAGCCGTAAAGTCTTCACCATCAGAAAACTTTACTCCTTCCCTCAAGTAAAAAGTATATATTTTGTTATCATCTGAAACTTCATATCTTTCACAGAGATAAGGTACTTCTCCTGTTTCATCCTTCCAGACAAGCGTATCAAAATAAGCTGAAGAGCTACATAACCTTGCCCTTTATTTGATACCGTATAAACAGATGGGTATCCAACATCGCTTAAATCCATTCGTATTACTTTTTCTTCATTTTCAATTACAGTTTCTTTTTCATTCATAGGACTTTCCTCTATTGGTTTTTGCCCACAGCTAATTAATCCGAAAGATAGGATTATTAACAAAAAAAATTGCTGTAATTTTTCTTACAAATCCCTTCTTCATTATAAGGCCCTCCTTATGCAAATGATTGATAGAAATTCAACATACTCTAGTTGAAAAGTATATAGCATAACAATATTTTAATCAACTAACTATTGATTAAATATATTTATAATACCTAAGGTTGAATAGAAATAACTTATAACCATATTATATATAAAATTAATATGCTATAATTTTCAAATGGGAGGTGGCGAAATGCTTATAGAAAAAGTATATGACGTAGCTAAAAAGATTTAGAGGGCCTTTATGTTAAAGATATTGTAATTGGAGTATCTTTTTGGGTGTACAACTATCAGATGATAATGTTGCATTTACATACTTAATGAGAGAAAACCTACCTTCAGGCTGTTCCATATTTCCATATGGGCAAGAAATGATAGGAATGAAAGCAATTGATTGTGCTAAATGGGCCATTACAGGAGCAGAGGATTTACAACGTGGTTTAGGATGTGCTGTTTTAAACGCAGCAAGTAATTCCCTACGTAGTACAGAAACTATTGGAAACAAAGACCTTATGTATAAAAACATCAATTCCGATGATACAGTTGGTGTTATAGGCCATATGCCCCCCCATTAGTTAAAACTATCGCTCCAAGAGTTAAAAAAATATATATCCTTTGATAGAGCTATTGACATTAACGGCTCTATTGAAGATGTGTCAGTATATCCCGTTTCAATGCAAGCTGAGTTATTACCTCAATGTGATGTAGTGTTTATTAGCGGCACAACTATGATTAATCATACAACTGATAAAATAATTAAAATGTGTACAAAAGCACGTGAAATATCATTATTAGGTTTTTCAGTCCCTTTTTATCCTGAAGCATACGAAGACAGTGGCCTATCAAACATTAGTGGTGTTGAATTTAAAAAGGATTGTAAAGAAATTTTATTTAAAAAAAATATCAATGGGTTGTGGAAGATTAACAATGCATCAATATACCCATGGTCATTTCTACAAAATCAACAATTAAATTTAAACAAGGACGACTTTAGTCGTCCTCGTTTATTTCGTTCCAAATAATCTGTCTCCTGCATCTCCTAAACCTGGAACTATATATGCGTCTTCGTTTAATTTTTCATCTATACTTGCCACGTAAACGTCAACATCTGGATGAGCTTTTTGGACTTTTTCTATGCCTTCTGGTGCTGCTATTAGGCATACTAATTTTATGGAATTAGAACCTCTATCTTTTAAAAATTGTATTCCTGCTGTGGCAGAACCACCTGTGGCTAACATTGGGTCTAATACTATTAAGTCCCTTTCCTCTATGTCTTGGGGGGGAAGCTTACAATAATATTCTACAGGCTCTAGGGTTTCTGGATCCCTATATAGACCAATATGACCAACTCTTGCTGCTGGTAATATGGAAAGCATACCGTCTACCATGCCTAAACCTGCCCTTAGTATTGGTACTAGTCCTAATTTTTTTCCCAGATATTATTTGGGAAGTGGTTTTTGTCAAAGGCGTTTCTATTTCTACTTCTTCTAAATACAAATCTCTTGTAACCTCATAGGCCATTAACATAGATACTTCCTTTACTAATTCCCTAAACTCCTTGGAACCAGTATTTTTATCCCTAATAAATGTCAATTTGTGTTTAATCAGTGGATGATCTAAAACTACAACTTTTCCCATATTAAAAACTCCTTTCTAAAATAATTTCCTGAGTGATTATATCATATATTAAACTTCTATGTCAGCAATTTTATCAATTCTTCTTTGATGTCTTCCACCTTGGAATTCTGCTTTAAGCCATGTATCTACTATTTCAATGGCTAAATCTCTACCTACAACCCTTCCTCCAAGGGCCAATACATTGGCATTATTGTGCTCTATACTCATTCTGGCAGAATAGGTATCTCCACAAAGGGCACATCGAATTCCCTTTACCTTATTACAAGAAATGGAAATCCCAATACCAGTACCGCATATGGCAATACCCTTATCTACTTCTTCCTCCACTACAGCTGTGGATAATTTCAATCCATAATCAGGATAATCCACAGAATCTGGTGAATTTGTCCCATAATCCACATATTCTATCCCTTGTTTTTCTAAATGTTCCTTAATATATTCCTTTAATTCAAAGCCACCATGATCAGAACCTATGCCTATTTTCATTAAAATTCTCCTCTCATAAGTTTTTTTAATAACTCTTCCATTGCATTATATAATTCATATTTAGTATTATTGTAAACTTGAATACTGCCACCAAAGGGGGGGTCTATTATATCCTTTTCTATGCCATAGATAAATTCATTTAGAATATGGATTTTATCCTGAGCAAAACCGTATTTAGAAACTAAAATGTCCTTATGGGATTTGCCCATGGTTAGTATTAAATCCGCCTCCTCTATTAAATCTCTATGGACAATACTAGCTCTATGATTGCTAATATCTATATTATCCTCTCTTAAAGCCCTAATTGCATTTACAGAAGCATTACTTCCATCTAGGGCATATACACCTGCAGATTTTACAACTATACCCAATCCCTTCTCCTTAGCCATATCCTCCAAAATCCCTTGAGCCATAGGACTTCTACAGGTATTTCCAGTACAAACAAATAAAATATTCACATTATCTCTCCTCTTCCTTATAAAAGGATATTAAATCTCAAAATGAAGCGTTTTTTTTACAATTCTATAACACACCCTGAGGCTGCCTTCTTAAGCCTATTCATAATAGCCCTACCTATACCTATATCTTCTACAGCTTCTGCTAATATTATATCTACATTTTCCTCATCTAATAATCTAAGGGTATTAAATAAATTATGGGCTATGGTGTTTTTGTCTTTTCTAGTCCCTAGGGATATGATTTCCCCTATATGGTATTTATCCACACTTTCATCTGTAGCCATAATTCCTACTTTTTTTTACCCTCTTTAGAGTATTTATTCGCATAAATATTTATTTCCCTAATAATATTTTCCAATTCCCCGCTAAAAACTATCATTTCAGCTTTTGGAGCATAATGCCTATATTTTTGTCCAGGAGATAGAGGAATTTCATCCTCCTTTATTATACTCAAATCTTCCTCTATATTGGGAAGATATTTTTTTCAAATCTTCTAAAGTAATGCCTCCAGGTCTAAGAATTCTAGGAATATCTCCAGACATATCTAATACAGTAGATTCCACCCCCCCAATTCCAGTGTCTCCACCATCAATTATTAAATCCACTTTTCCATATAAATCCTCCATTACATGTTTAGCAGAAGTGGGACTAGGCTTTCCCGAAGTATTGGCACTAGGCACTGCTAAAGGCAAATCACTTAGTTCAATTAATTTTAGTGCAATGGGATTATTGGGCATTCTAATGGATACTGTATCTAATCCAGCACTTACTATATCTGGGACTAATTTATTTCTTTTAAAAATAATAGTTAAGGGTCCTGGCCAGAAGGCCTCCATTAATTTCTCTGCATCTTTAGGTATAGATTCTACCAAAGGAGCCATATCCCTCCTATTAGCTATATGCAAAATCAATGGATTATCCTGAGGTCTACCCTTTGCCTCAAAAATTTTCTTTACAGCACTTGGATCTAAACCATCGCCACCAAGGCCATAGACAGTTTCCGTTGGAAAAGCTACTAGCCCTCCCGATCTTATGATTTCAGCTCCATACTTTAAATCTTCCATATTACTTTCATCTATTTTCATTATTTTAGTTTCGATTTTTTTCCATAAAATCCTTCCTCTTTTGTTTTCTCATTCTATTATACATTATTTCGAGAGATATTAAAAAAAATATTTTTAAATTAATGATTATAAGCTATTTTTATATTGTCCTTATGTCCTATTAATATATATTATTGGAAGTCATATTTTTTTTAATGCTAATATTGTATTGTATTTACTAAAAATAAAGGAGAGATGTTATGAGACCGAAAACCATGGAAGAAGTCGAAGCCCTAAGAGGTGTAAATTCAGTGGCTATTAAAGAGGCCCATGAAGCAGGCAGAAAAGTCGTAGGACAGTATTGTGTATTTTCTCCACAGGAAATAGCCCTAGCTGCAGATGCCATATCCGTAACTCTATGTGGAACCACTCAAGAACCTATTGAAGAAGCAGAAAAAGAATTGCCAAGAAATCTATGTCCCTTAATAAAATCTAGCTATGGCTTTGCTATTACAGATAAATGCCCTTATTTTTATTTTTCTGATGTATTATTGGCAGAAACCACCTGTGATGGTAAGAAAAAAAATGTATGAATTAATGGGTCAAATTAAGCCTATGCATGTAATGAATTTACCACAAACAGCTGAGGGAGAAGATGCCCTAGAAATGTGGGAAATAGAAATGGTTAAGTTTAAAGAATTTCTAGAAAAAGAATTAGATGTAGAAATTACAGATGAAAAATTAAGAGATGCCATTAAATTGATGAATAGGGAAAGAGATGTACAAAAGAGATTACACAAATTAAATGCTCATAAACCTGCGCCTCTAACAGGTATGGATATGATGTTGGCTCAATGGTTAAAGGGCTTTAATGTAGATAAAGAAGCGGGAATAGAGCTATTGGAAAGATTAATAGCAGAAGTGGAAGAAAGAATGGAACAAGGCATATATGCCTTTGACGAAAGTGCCCCAAGAATACTTCTAACTGGTGTACCTATAGGTTCTGGCTCAGAAAAAGTACTTAAAATATTAGAAGAATCTGGTGCTTCAGTAGTGGCATTGGAGAATTGTACTGGATATAAGGGTCTAGATGTGATGGTAGATGAAAACAAAGATCCAATTAAGGCCTTAGCTGAGAAATATTTATCTACCCCCCCTTGTTCTTGTATGACTCCCAATAATGGTAGATTGGATTTATTAAAAAGATTAGCAGAAGAATATCAAGTCGATGGGGTAGTAGATTTAACTTGGCAAGCCTGCCATACTTATAATATTGAATCCTTTACTGTAAGAAACTTCGTTAGAAATGAATTAGGCCTTCCATTTTTACAAATAGAAACAGATTATTCCGATTCGGATATAGGACAAATTAAAGTTAGAGTAGAGGCTTTCTTAGAAACCATACCTAATCCAGCTCAGGCTTAATTTATATTATTTAAGGATGTGATTTTTTTGTTAAGTATTGGTATAGATATTGGCTCAGTGGCAGCAAAAGCTGCTGCTTATAATGGGGGGGAAAAGATCGTAGCAACAGCTATTTATCCCACAGGTTGGAGCCCCCCCAAAGAAGTAGGGGGGGAAAAACTCTTAAAGGATGTATTGAAACAAGCTAATGCTACAGAAAAAGATATTAAAACCATAATTGGAACAGGCTATGGTAGAGTATCCCTCCCCCTTTATAGATAGAGCTGTTACGGAAATATCCTGTCATGGCAAAGGGGGGGCCTACTATATAGATCCAGAAATTAGAACAGTTATAGATATAGGTGGGCAAGATAGCAAAGTAATTAAATTAAATTCCGACGGACAGGTTATAGATTTTCTAATGAATGATAAATGTGCTGCAGGTACAGGTCGTTTCCTTCAAGTTATGGCTAATGCCTTAGCTGTAGATGTAGGAGAGCTTTCTGATTTGGCCACAGGAGTAGAACCAGCTAATATTAGCTCTATGTGTACAGTATTTGCAGAATCAGAAGTAGTATCTTTAGTGGCAGAGGGAAATTCTAAAGAAACTATAGCAGCAGGATTACTCCAATCCGTAGCAAATAAAACCTATTCCCTAGCCAGTAGAGTAGGTGTAGAAAACAAAGTATTCTTTTCCGGAGGAGTATCTAGAAATAAATTAATGGGAGAATTACTTAGTGAAAAATTAAATATGAAAGTAATATATTCCAAAGAAAGTCCATATTTAGGTGCAATTGGTGCAGCTATAATTGGATGGTAAATAAAATTGTAATTAAAGCCTCACCCCCCCTAGAATAATAATTAATAGAAGGGGTGGGGCTTATGTTAAATATAGGGACTATAACATTTTATGGTTTTATGGTTGGAATAATAGGAACAGGATTAGGTGGTCTAGTTTCTTTATTTATAAAGGAAAGCAATAGAATTTTAAGTTTTCTATTGGGTTTAACAGGTGGATTTATGCTGTTTATTGTAACTTTTCATCTATTACCTGAGGCTTTTATTTTGGGAGGAATATTTGCTGCAATTATAGGAATAATCCTTGGAATATTATTAGTCATTATGGTAGAAAGTATAATCCAAAAAAACATCGAAAAATTCCTTTATGAAATCTGCAATTCTCTTGGGAATTAGCATAGCTGTACATAATTTCCCTGAGGGCCTAGCCCTAGGTTCTAGTTTTTTTTAGGTATATCAGATTTTGGGCCGGTATTGGCCTTGGCAATGCTATTACATAATATTCCAGAAGGAATTTCCATGGCTATTCCTATGAAAATAAACAAAACAAATCCCCTTAGAATAATATTAATTACCATACTAACGGGAATTCCCACAGGCATTGGTACCTTTATAGGTGCCTATGTAGGGATGATTTCCAATGTATTTATTTCCCTATGTCTGTCCTTTGCTGGAGGCACCATGCTATATATAATTACAGATGAAATAATCCCTAGTGCAAAAACCCTTTACTCAGGAAGAATTTCTTCTTTAGGAATTGTATTAGGCTTTGTTATAGGAATAGTTCTGTACTTTTAAAAAAAATGTAGCAATCAAAACGTCTCCCTGCCACTATTTTGTGAATTCATAAATAGCTATCCCAACTGCTATAGATAAATTTAGAGAATCTATTTCATTACTATGAGGAATTATAATGCTTGTGCCTATATTGGAAAATTCACTACTTAGACCACTGCCTTCATTGCCAAATACCAATGAAAAGGCTTTGTCTTTTTTTTACATTTACATTTTGTAAACTCTCCTGGGCATCTAACATAAATGTATAAATATTGTGATCAAAACGATTCATATATTCCTCAAAGCTATGAAAGTATTCAAAGGAAATTTTAAATACAGCCCCCCCATAGATGCTCTAATTGCCTTTGGATCGTATATATCTACAGCTGGTTTTATTATGGCAAGGTTTTTTTATTCCAAACCCAAGCATGGTTCTTATTATTGTCCCTAAGTTTCCCATATCACTTGGCTCTACTAATACCAAATGATTTTTATCCATATCTAAGTCCATATTGTATTTTTCAAATACTCCTATAGCATAGGAATTTTGTTTTTTACTTATACGATTTATAGCCTTATTATTTATTTCACATTTTATATTATTTTCTTTACAAATATCTATTATCTTTATAACACCTTCATTTTCCATAGCGTCTGAACTTAAAATTACTTCAATTACCTTATCCCTTTGGAAACTAAGTAATTCTAAAGTGGGAAATACTCCTAAAGTATAGGAGTATTCAAATCCTTTTTATAGGCCTTAAGCTGTACCTTCATTTTTTTATCCCTCCGAATACAATAAAAGACAGTAGTTAGCCTACTGCCCTTATCCTACATGTTTTAATTTTTCTGCCTGATCTGTGGTGATTAGGCTATCTACCATTTCGTCTATATCTCCATTTAGGAAGTTTTCCAATCTATGGGTAGTTACATTTATTCTGTGGTCTGTAACTCTTCCCTGTGGAAAATTATAGGTTCTAATTCTTTCGGACCTATCTCCTGTACCTACCTGTGATCTTCTAGCCTCTGCTATTTCATCGTGCTGTTCTGATTGAATCTTATCATATAATCTAGTTTTTAAAATTTTCATTGCCTTATCTCTGTTTTTATGTTGAGATTTTTCATCTTGGCA
>JMBV01000200.1_pt1 | contig 22548 bp, 42 predicted proteins | sample 616531 | NCBI WGS metagenome assembly JMBV01 (sample SAMN02727904, study PRJNA239997) | anaerobic digester metagenome | biome: anaerobic digester; isolation source: mesophilic anaerobic digester inoculated with municipal waste water sludge... | place: Germany: Bielefeld University, CeBiTec ...
AAAATCAACCCTTATAATCGTTTATAGCTTTTATAACATATTCAGCTTCTTCGTTTGTTATTCCATCATATATAGGTAAACTTAAAACCGAGTTTGCTTGTTTTTCAGTTATGGGAAAATCTCCTTTTTTTTATAACCTAAATATTTGTAGGCTTCAGACAAATGAGGTGGAATAGGATAATGTATTTGGGTTCCTATTCCATTTTCATTCAAATAATTTTGAAGTTTGTCCCTGTTTTCAGTTTGTACTACGAATAAATGCCAAACATGCTCTGCACCTTTTCTGATTTTTGGTAAAATAATTTTAGGATTTTTTTATCTCGTTTAAATACTTTTGAGCGATTTTTTTCTCTTTCACTTCTTAACTCTATATAATGAGATAACTTCACATTTAACAAAGCTGCTTGCATTTCATCTAAACGTGAATTTACACCTTCTATTTCATTATAATATTTTCTCCTACTTCCGTAGTTTCTTAACATTCTAATTTTATCTGCTATTTTTTTTCATTATTTGTAACTATAGCTCCACCATCTCCAAAAGCTCCAAGGTTTTTAGTTGGGTAAAAACTAAAACATCCTATATCACCAAAAGTTCCTGTGGTTTTACCTTCAAATTTTGCTCCATGACTTTGAGCACAGTCTTCTAATAAGTAGAGATTATATTTTGCAGCAATATCTTGTATTTTTTTTCATATTTGCTGCTTGACCGTATAAATGCACTACCATTATAGCTTTTGTTTTATTTGTTATCTTTTCTTCAATTTTATCAGCATCAAGATTGTAATATTCATCTGGTTCTACAAAAACTGGAGTTGCTCTGTTTTCGGTTATACCTAATACTGTAGCGATATACGTATTTGCTGGAACAATAACTTCATCCCCATAACCAATATTTAATGCTCTAACAGCTAATATTAAAGCATCTAACCCGGAATTAACCCCCCCCACACAATACTTTGATCCTATAAACTGAGAGAAATTACTTTCAAATTTCTCTACATTTTCGCCTAATATATACCACCCTGATTCTAAAACATTAATAGCAGCTTTATCATATTCATCTTTATATTTTTCGTATCCTCTTTTCAATTCATTAAAATTTATTTTCATCTTTCCAATACCCTTCTTTCACAAGTTTTAAAAATTCATCGTAATCTCTTATGTAATCTTTTCGTTATAATAATCTGAAGCTGCAACGCATAATACAGAATTTTCTTCCAACCAGTACATTTCACGCCAAATTCCCTTGCCTACCAAAAGTCCTTTTTCAGGGGGGGAATCTAATAAAAACTCTTTCTTTTCACAACCGTTGTCTAACACAACTTTTATTATCCCATAAGGGCACCACAAGAACTGGTTTAATTCCTTGTGAGCATGCATGCCTCTTTTAGTTCCAATTGGAACGTTATATGTGTAGTAAATCCTTTTTATATCAAAAGGAATGTCTTTGTTAGCTTCAAAAAAAACGAAAGAAAGCCTATTGAATTGTCACCATTAGTCTTAAGAGTTAGTAAAGTGTTCATATTATACCTCTTAATAATTTTTGAAATCTGCCTTTAATTTTTTTCAAAAGATAAATAACCTAAACTTTTTCCTAAAATATTCAGAAAAGTTGAATCTTTGTTCAAGAAAAATCGCTCCATCCTTCTTATTAATACATTATAATAAGTCAAATACATTTTTTTCCTCTAAAAGTCGAGGTAATATTTCATTTTTTTTCAAAATCTGAAAGGTTCTTTAAATGGACTTTATTCCTTTTTGTGTCCTTAAAAAAATACTCTTTCATTTTTCTCTCTAACTCTATATGCTACAGTATAATCATTTAAAAAAATTAATTTTCATTCCCATTAACACTATTTTTAACAGAAAAGGATAATCTTCCATCATTTCATAATTTTCATCAAATCCACGAATCATGTTATAAAATTTTTTTTGATAAAAATAAACCATTGGTAAAAATAGGAAATCTTTTTAACAACTCTCTATATTGTTTTCTTCCATCTAATAAAAAAAACTGATGATTTTTTTTCTTCTATATATTTTAATTTTTTTTATCGGCATCTCCTATTTTATTATAAAAAGGCATAACTTTTCCATATATGAATTCCAAGTGGTTTTCTAAACAAAAGTTTATAGATTTTTCTATGCAGTCACTGAATAACAAATCATCTCCTGCAATTGGTTTTATATATTCTCCAGAGCACCTTGAAAACCCTCTGTTAATGTTTTTAGTTATACCTGTGTTAATTGGTGATCTGACAATATTGATTTTTTTTAAAAAAACTCTTGTTTTCGTTAACCCAATGTTCACATAAATTTATTGTATTATCTTGTGAATTGTCATCAGATATTATCAGCTCTAAATTATTATAAGTTTGATTCTTTATTGAATTAAGAGTCTCAATTACATACTTTTCAGAGTTATAAGTAATTACCAAAACAGATACTAACTTATTCAAAATTGTTTACCTCCTTTAAATAAATATATATAGTCACTTTAGAAATTCTAAAACGAACAATTTAACGTATGTTTAATACTTTCTATTGATGACATTTACCTCCTTACGATATAATCTCTTTGACATTATTAATTCACTAATTCCTAAGGAGATTTTACAAATGACTTATTACTCTAATGCTTCTCAACTTTATTTCGATTTCGTTTATGACCAATATCTTAATGAACATTCTGAACCTAAATATCTTCTTGATTTAATCAATGTTATCGATTGATATTCTTTATTTTAATGATTACAAATAGATAGAACGGTTTATCTTAATAATTCTATCCTCAAAAATTTATTCTATTTAAAAAGTTATAACTTTCAATATGAAAGTATAATTGATCCCTTAAAGCATGTGATCGTTAAAAATATCCAGCATTTGTATCATGATAATTTTCGCTTTTTGACTGGCATTGTTTACGCTTTCGATAATATCCATATGCTTTTGAAAATAGATCTTGGGTCTTCATAACTAAAAGTAACCTTTCTAAATAAAATATAGGAGTTGATCATAATATGTCGTTTTTTTTGAGTTGTTAAATAGTTGTTAATTAAAAAGGTAACGGATTTTATTTTTTCACTTTTTTTTAAAAACAAAACTTGTTTTCTTTCAAAATAAATACTAATTGCAAATAAAAAAAAGATAGTTAGTGATGGGTGATTGTACAAACGCATTACCTTTTATATTGCATAGAAAAATTGAAATGATTGACAGAAATAAAAATAAGTTATTTGTTTTAAATGAATAAAAAAATAGAATATAAGAAGTATATAAAAAAAGCTAAAAATAATTCCCCCCCTAAATACAATATATTCACAAATCCTATATCTGAATTATAATAAGATTCTAAAAAAATATCATACCCGTTCCCAATAAATATATTTTGCTTAGGTAAAATCCACATTTCATCTAAGATTGCGAAAGTCCCTGTTTTTTTCTCCATGAAACAAACTTACAATTTCATTTTTCCATTTATAAGCCAATCATAGAGAGATCTATTTGTAGTTTCCAAAAAAAAGAAAAAGAAGTTAACAATATTAAGAATATACAAATGAAAATTAGAAATGACCTCAAATAGTTTCTTACTCTTGTTTTTTTTAAGAAAAAAAATCAAAATTATAAACATATTAACTATGAAAATCAACAAACCAGTTCTCGCATTTATTAATGCTGAAAATAATAAAAAGGGATAGGAATAAAATATTTAAATGATTTTTCGAGACTATAATAAAAACACAGCGAGGAAATCAACCCTTGAACAACAGGCATAGCGAAAGTTAAACTTGTAGATAAGCCAAAAATCCTAAAAGCAGTTAAATATTCAGCTTGTAAAGCTGGTATCATATTGAATGCATCCTTATAAAAATGAGAAATAATAATATTTTTAAAATCTATATTTAAAAAAAAGCTATAATAGATAAAAAAAAGATTGTAGAAGGGAAGAAATAACTATCAGGTCAAAAATACTGTTTTCCACTTTTTTTTCTATCGAAAAAAAACACAACATATATAAAATGCTGTAGGTATAACTTCAATTGGAACAATTAAATAACTATATAATTTAATGAAATCTTTTGTTGTAAATAAAATAGTAAAAGATAAGGATAATATTGCGAAAAAAAATAAAGCAATAAAAACAACCTAATTTGAATAGAGTTCAGATAGTTTATAAATTCAATATTATATTTAAACAAAATCCCTATATAAGAAATTAATGATAAAAATGTAAGATGTTATAAGAAAATAATGGTGGAGTATAGATGAAAAAAATAATTAAAATATTAAAAATGCCATTATAATTCTATCCTTAAATTTCTTCATTTTCATCACCAAAAATATTTAACATGTTAATAATTTTTCTAGTTTGAACGACATTATTTTTATTTTCTGAAACAAATCTTTTATTTCTTTCTCCAATCTCCTTCAAAACTTTTTTCATCTTTTTTCACATATCTCAACCAATTTTTCTTTTAAGGAATCTATAGAATTATCTTCTACATATATTAAATAATCATCATACTCAACTGGAATGCCTTCTAATTTATAACAAATAACGGGTTTCCCGGCACATAAGTATTCAGAAATCTTTGAGGGAAAGGAAAACCTTGTAAACCCCTCACTTTTCTTGGGTTTACCAATACTGTAGCTTTTTGTTGCAATTTTATTACTTCATCTCGAGATATTAGACCTTTATATATGATTCTTTGGTCTTTTTTTTGTTTCCTCTATTACCTTATCTCTAGTTTCGCCCTCGCCACAAATTATTAATCTGTAATTCTCCTTTTCGATTTTTTTTAAAGGCTTCTATCAATTCTAAAATTCCATACTTTTCTGTTAGTGTGCCTGAATACAAAATTGTTTTAATTTCTTGTTTTTTTTATTATCAAACCTTGGTTCATTAATTCTGTATTATGGCAGTTAACTAAAGTTTCTATAACAACAGAAGGCTTGTTGTCTATCTTTAAAAATTCTTTCATTGTTTCTGTTATTAATACATAATAGTCAAAGTTATGTATTTCATTATTAAAAATTCTGAGGTTATATTTTTGTATAAATTAAAAATCATTGAGTGTTTTTCCAAACTAGTAAATTGAGGTAAATCTGGAATTACAATACATGTCTCTATTTTAGGATTTAGTCTTTTAATATAGTTAACTCCTTTTAAAAAAATAAGTCTGTGGCGAATAAACTATTAATAACTTTCTTTTACTAAAAGATTTTATCCCATTTTTTTTAAATATATTTTTACCTTTCTTTTTAGTATCAATTGTTTTAAACCAGTAAAATTGAAAAAAAACCAACGTTAATGTCGTTAGCTTTATCTTTGTGCGAAAAGCTAAATGTTTTTATGAAGGGCTTTTTATACCTAAGAGGAAAAGAACCCACAAACATAAAATTTAATATATTAATAGGCCTACCCAAATTTTTTTTCCAACCCTTCAATTAACATCCATTGATGGTTATTAGCCGCATTTTGCATGTTGCCTTTGCAATTTTTTTTCTAATTTTTTTTCATATTGTGATTCTGGATAAACCCCTCCTAAGAAAAGAATATCAAAATCCTCCATGAATGTAAGGTCACTCCTTTTTTTTCATTTCCCCAAACAACCCTATTGACATAATCTGTATAAGAGACAATTATTCTTAATACTTTGTCAGACACATTTGGAACTATGTAATCATTAACAGGTCTTATTGTTTCTTTGTTTTGTGTTTCTAAAATTTTTAATCCTTGAAGTATCCTTTCTTTGTTTAAGCCCACCATCATCACAGTTGCTTCTTCCATCGCTTCTGGCCTTTCGTGAGCTTCTCTAATATTTAAAGCTTTTAATTTCAATATAGATGTTTCTTCGCTTATTGTTCCGCTATCACTTAAAACAGCTTTTGCGTTTATTTGCAACTTGATATAATCAATGAAGCCAAAAGGTTTTTCTGTTCTAATTAGTGGATGAAGTTTTACATCTTTTAATTCTATCATTTTTCTTGTTCTGGGGTGTGTACTAAAGATTATAGGTAGTTGATATATTCCTGCTATTGTATTCAAACAATCTATTAAATTATTAAAATTATTTTCAGAATTTATGTTTTCTTCTCTATGTGCTGAGACTACAAAATATTGATGTTCTTTTAAGTTTAATTTACTTAAAATATCTGATTTTTCTATCTCTTCTTTTTTTGTTATTTAATACTTCGTACATTGGACTTCCTGTTTTTATTACCCTATCTGAGGGAAATCCTTCTCTGATGAGATGTTCTCGAGCTAAATCGCTATATACAAGGTTTATATCAGCTATTTGATCGACTATCCTTCTGTTTAATTCCTCAGGAACCCTTTGATCAAAACATCTGTTTCCTGCTTCCATATGAAAACAGGGATATGTCTTCTTTTGCCGCATAAGCAGATAAACAACTGTTGGTGTCTCCTAAAACTAGAAATGCATCGGGCTTTATTTTTTTCTAAGATAGGATCTATTTTCACAAGTATGTTGCCTATAGTTTCAACGGCATTTCCAGTTGCTGCATTTAAAAAAATAGTCTGGTTTTTTTTAATTCTAAGTCTTCAAAAAAAATCTCGTTTAATTCATAGTCGTAATTTTGTCCTGTATGAACTAAATAGTGTTCTATTGCTTCTGACTCTTCTAGTTTTCTAATCACTTGAGATAGTCTTATTATTTCAGGCCTTGTTCCTACAACGGTCATAACCTTAAGTTTATTCACCTTAAACCTCCAAATAATAAGTATCAGGATTTTCTGGATCAAAAGGTTCGTTTGCCCACATAACAGTAACCATGTCTGTTTTTCCTACATTTTCTATATTGTGAGTATATCCCGGAGGAATATCTACTACTTCCAACTTGTCTCCACTTACATTGTATTCTATAATTTCTTGAGAATCTATTTTTCTAAATCTAATAACGCCTTCTCCATACGCTACCAAAAACTTTTCATTTTTTTGTATGATGCCAATGGTTTCCCTTTGTAATTCCAGGCTTAATAATGTTTATTGACACTTGACCTCTATCTAAAGTTCTGATAAATTCTGTAAAAGAACCTCTGTTATCAACGTTCATTTTTAATTCATAACTGAATTTATCTTCTGGTAAGTAACTTAAATAAGTACTGTACAATTTTTTTAATAAACGGATTTGACATATTAGGAATATCTAAATTTTTTTTCTTGTTTCTTTAAAGCTTTTTATTATTTGTGCCAGTTCTCCAACAGTTGTATCATACGTCACAGGTACATAACAGTAATTACCTTTTTTTGTTGGTTTATTCATTAAAGCTCTTTTAAACTCATCAAGGACATCATCAATATAACACAGGGTTAATCGTGATTCTGGGTTGTTTATTTTTATTTCTAAATCTCTTGTTATATTGTAACAGAAAGTAGCGACAACACTGTTATAATTTGGTTTACTCCATTTCCAAAAAGATTAGAAAGTCTATATACATAAACCTCAACGTTATTTTCTTTTGAGTATTGAAATAGTAAGTCTTCTCCTGCTTTTTTTTGCTTTTTCCGTATGGATTGTCTAATTCTGCTTGTATTGATGAAGTTAAAAGTATTGGACTTTTGTTATTGTGTGTTTTTAGTTTTTCTAACAACTCAAGAGTAAAACCATAGTTCCCTTTCATAAATTCATTGGGATCTTCTGGTCTATTTACTCCAGCCAAATGAAATACAAAATTGCAATTTTGTGTGTACTCTTCTAATTTTTCTTTTGGCGTATCAACATCAAATTCATAGATATTTTGGTATCCACAATTTTTCAATTCTGCAATTAAATTTCTCCCGACAAATCCCTTTGCTCCTGTTACCAATATATTCATAACATCAACCTTTCTTTGTTTTAAAACCCTTCACTTGCAACAGGTGTTGTTCCACCATTTTTGAAATCTTCAAGTTCTATCTGTAAGTAATCTAGTGAGAGTAGTTTTTCTTTTGTTTGTTCTAGATTTAAAATAGTAGTGTTATCTGATCTATAATCTTCATATTTAGATAAATCTAATCTTCCATGGTTAAAGTATTTTTCATAATATAAGTCTCTTGTATCTGCAGGTATCCTGTAAAAATCTCCTAAATCTTGGGCAACAAGGTGTTCTTCCTTTGTTAGAAGAGTTTCATGCATTTTTTTCTCCATGTCTTGTTCCTATTATTTTTATTTCATTATCAACTTCAAAGATCTCTTTTAAAGCTTGAGCTAAAACGCCTATTGTAGAGGCTGGAGATTTTCTTACAAATCTATCTCCTTGATTTCCATTTTCAAAGGCATATAATACAAGATCAACTGCTTCTTCTATACTCATTAAGAATCTTGTCATATCTGGGTTAGTTACAGTAAGAGGCTTGCCGCTTTTTATTTGTGAGACAAAAAGTGGAATAACAGATCCTCTTGATGCCATGACGTTGCCATATCGAGTGCCACAAATGAGAGTTTTATCTGGATCTACCGTTCTAGATTTAGCAACAAAAACTTTTTCCATCAGTGCCTTTGACATCCCCCCCATAGCGTTTATTGGATAAACTGCTTTATCAGTAGATAAACAAACAACCTTTTTCACTCCATACTCTATTGCAGCTGTCAAAACATTTTCTGTGCCTAATATGTTTGTTTTAACAGCTTCTAAAGGAAAAAAATTCGCAAGAAGGAACTTGTTTTAAAGCAGCTGCCTGAAACACATAGTCTACTCCAGGCATTGCATTTCTAACACTTTGTATGTCTCGAACATCCCCTATGAAAATTTAAGTTTGTCATTTTATAGTATCTTCTCATATCATCCTGTTTTTCATCACGAGAAAATATTCGTATTTCTTTTATATCTGTATTCAAAAATCTTCTCACTACAGCGTTACCAAAGGTACCTGTTCCGCCAGTAACTAATAAGACTTTGTCTTTGAAGGTTTTTGTATCCATATCCAATGCTCCCTTCGCCTATATTTAGCTCTATAACTATTAAAAAAATATTTTTTTCTTATTGAAATATTGAGTAGTACCATCTATTAATCTTTGTTTAACACATCGTTCAAAAAAATCTGCCATTTTGTCTTTGAATTCTTCATAATAGAAAATATTGTTATTTATGCAATACTTTTTCATAGAAATCATTTTGTCTTTATCTAAATTCATAATTTCAATGAACTTATTTACATCTATTTCTCCGGCAGGCGTGTCTATGAAAAAAAACCATTTTTTTTCTTCAATAATATAATTTTCTAAATCACTTGTTCTGGTTGTTATTACGGGAGTTCCACAACTTATACTTTCAGATACTTTGGTAGGAAATCCTACATTAGATCTTTTGTTATTATCTCTAATTAAAAAAAGTAAAGTCCGATTTACTAATTTTGTTTACAACTTCCTCATTAGGAATAGGGCCATAAAAGCAAATACTTTCTCCTAGTTCATCTATTATTTTTCTATGAGAAGGGATTGCATATAAATATTCTTCTTTTGTTAATCCATAAACGTTAAAAATAAATTTACAGTTTTTCTTCTTAGCTGCATGCAGAAGCATAACCATTTTATCTATTCTGTCTTTGAAGTTAGTAGGATCTATTTCTTTTTGATTTTTTTCTAAAAGGTTGTCCTGCATAGGAAATCACTTTTTTTGTCAATTAAGTTAAAATCTGACTCAGAAAATTTATACTTAATTGTAGATAAAGGAGGTATAATAACAGTTTTACAACCTGATTTTTTTTATAGTAATTTTCTAAATAAGAGCTAACGACTATTACACCATCTGCTTTTTATTTGCATAGCTCATTTTATAAGTTTCATCAAATAATTTAGCAATATTGAAGAAATGACTGTTTGTTGATCTGCCAGCTATCCATTCAGTAGAATCTGCGACAATCTTAATATTTTTTTTGCCTTACAAAATCTAATAAGTTTTGTTACAAAAAAAAGACACTGCGGGACTTCCATAATAAATAATCAACTGAAGATCATTTATAATTTTGTCTTTAAATAATAAATCTTTCATTAAATTAAATGTTTTTATATATTTTATCCAATCAAGATTTTTAGACGGATAAGGGAAATTATAATATTTAAATCCATCATAATCACTTTCGGTTTCTTTTAAAGAAGATATTGATTTTAAATTTTTACTTATACCTATGAAAATTACGTCGTAACCTAATTCTTTTAAGATTTTTCCGTTTGCGTATACCCTTTTTCCTGCAGCATTACCAAATGGAAAAGAAAAATTACCGATGTATAAAACATTTTTCATTTCTTAACTCCTATAAAAATTTTTTTTAACTTCTTTCAAATATTTTTTTTCTTCATAAAATTCCCTTTTATACGTGCACAAACAGAATAATAATTTAGCCTACTCATAAACCATTTCCAATCTCTCTTACCAAATTAGGATTCCAAAGATCTGCTTATCTGGTTTTTCTCACTTCTTCATACTCTTTCCTCAATAGACCTTTCTTTAACGGTTCTGATATTTTTTTTCGATTTCGTCTTTTATATCAAAAAAAATATAAAACCCTCGATGTCATCATCTATAAAACCATGATATTGTACACTAATCAAAGTTCCATCAACGATTTCAGCTTCAAGAATAAATGATTTTTTTTATTTTCAGGAATTTGTTTGAGTATCCACCTTCCTGTAATAGAAACGGCATCATCAAACAAGCAATTACCTAAACTGTAAACAACAAATGAATCATTGTATTTTTGTATTCCTTGTATAACATGCGGATGGTGTCCAACAATCAGCATATCCTTAAGCAAAGTAATTTTTTTTACTAAGCCCAACATGTTCGGACTTAGGATAATTGGTGTGTTCATCTCCCCCCCAATGAATTGAAAAAAAATACTAAACGCTTCATTCTTTTTATCAATATTGATCTGCTCTGCTATCGCCTCTAGTGTGAGAGGATTAACACTCCGTTAATTCCTTTCCTTTTTCCTATACCCTGCCCCCCCATTCGTACTATAACAACAAAAGCCGCTAAATGAGACTTTTTCACCATTTATATCTTTTAATAAATATTTTTTTTATCTACCCCCCCAAACCATTCAATTCTGTTGTCCTCTAATGTTTTAATTGTTTCATTCATTCCTTTTTTTTACCAAAATCAAAAATATGATTGTTTGCAAGTGAAACAGCGTCGATATTGAGATGCTTTAAAAGTTCAATATTTTCTGTTGCTGATCGTAAATGCATAGATTTACATACTAATGAACGTTTTCGATTTGTTAATGGAAATTCTAGGTTTCCTACTACATAATCGTATTCTTTTAATTTTTTTAGATAGATTATTTAATCTTAATTTTGCATTAGGATTTTTAGTTATATCATATTTACCAATTAATGCGATATCTCCAACAAAAGCTATTTTCATAAATTATTTCCTCCATTAATTTATAAGAAATCAAGGACTCTTTTTACCTTATTCACTATCAATCTATGCTTTCCACTTTTTTTTCTCTAGGTATATCATCAACAATTTCAATATCAACTTTCATATCATTTCCAAATTTATGTTTAATTTCATCTATCAGTAAATCTTTATGCTTTTGGGAAAAGTTATTATCTACCACAATTTTTACTGTTAGGTGATTCATTGACTCTTGAATAAGTTGAGATTTGATTATCGTATTAGGAACATTTTTAAAAATATTTGAAACATTTCCAAGATTTATTTTTGCTCCATTTGTTGAATATAAATAATCGACTTTTCTTCCTTCAATAGATTTAATTAATGGGGGGGTATTAAAACCACACTCACACAGTTTATTGTGCTCTTCAAAAACCATACTGTCACCTATTCTGTATCTTATAAGCGGAGTTCCATAATTCAAAAAGCTGGTAACTAATATTTCATTTGAATTATCAATATTTTCAATCACTCCAGTTGTTATATCATAATGCAAATTTCCATATTCACATTCCCAAACAAAGGGCGCTCCCCCTGAAGAAGCATATTGATCCTACACCTTACAATTAAAAGCTTCTTCTATCGTTTTTCTATGCTCTTCAGTAAGAGTTTCAGAAGTTGGAAATATAACTTTTGGCTGAAATTCTAATTTAACATTTTTCCTTTTTATATAAAAAGCAATTTCATATATTGAAGATACAAATCCATCTATTGCTTCAGGTTTAAAATTATTCAAACTTTCTATATAGTATGGAATATTTCCTTCTGTCAAATGAAAAGAAGAATAAAGCATCTGTTTGATTGTTTTGTTATATCGCCAAAACACCTTCTTTTTTTTGAGTAGGTGGAACTATATGTTTTCCCATGAATGTAGCTTTTTTTTCATTTTTATATTTTCAAAGCCATTTTTTTAACTTAAAAAAAGTCTAAAACGGCCATTCTTTTTTTGAATATCCTCAACTCTGTTATATACAATCAATGATTTACCGGTAGTTCCTCCTGTATGATCTGCAACTGCTCCTTTTTTTAGGAATAGTTATTACATCATCAATATTTTTTTCTCGACATTTCTTTAGTAACTATAGGAAGTAATTTTATGTCTTCAACTGTTTTTATATTATCTATATCGATACCTTTATACAAATCATGATAAAATTTACTATGTTCATTTACATATAATAACAGTTTCTTCATCTCATCAAACTGGTACTCTAAAAGTTGTTCTTTAGAGGAAGAGTGCAATTTCTTTAATAATTGCATATGTTCAAAATAATACTTTCCATATCTAGTACGTTTTAAAGTATAACCGTAGACACTGGTCATAAAATTCTGAAAGAATATAGGAGAATGGTCATAAATAAACTGAAATTTCATTGAATCACTTCCCATTATTGAATGCTATTTTCAAATTTATTTTTGCACGGCAAAAAAAATACGTTTTACCTCTTAAAGTATCTAGTTTATAAACTTATACCCCCCCATATACCACTCAACAAACTTTTCATTCTTACAACTATATAATAGTTTTTTTCAACGATAAAATTACTTAAACATAAATTTAATGTCAGCTACGACTTATAAAACTTCAAGGTTACTTTTTAAAAAAACTATAGTCCAAATTTAGCTCCAATCATTTTTCTCTATTTCATTTAAAATCAACTTAACTTTCAGGGATCCCCCCCACTCCTACATACTTTAATCCTGCGTTTTCTATTTCCTTTCTTTCATAGATGTTTCGTAAATCAAAGAAATAATCACCTTTCATTAGGTTTCTTACTCTTCTTAAATCTAATCTTCTAAATTGATTCCATTCTGTTAATATAACTAAAGCATCAACACCTTTCATCACTTCATATTCATTAGCACAATATACAATGTCTTTCTCATATTCTTTTAATCTCCAAACTGCTTCTTTTATAGCAGCTGGATCAAAGGCTGTAACAGTGGCTCCTTTTTTTTAATCAATTCTGGAATAATAGTTAAAGAAGGAGATTCTCTCATATCGTCGGTATCTGGTTTAAAACTCAAGCCTAAAATTCCGACCTTTTTCCCATTTAGTTCCCCCCCTAAATGAGATTCAACCTTTTCTACCATATGATATTTTTGCCTTTCGTTAGCTTCTATTGCTCCTTTAACTATTTTCAAATCTACCCCCCCATATTCATCAGCAATTTTCACAAGTGCTTTAGTATCTTTTGGAAAACAACTTCCTCCATAACCGGGTCCTGGATGTAGAAATTTGCTACCAATTCTACTATCTAGCCCCCCCATTGCCAAAGAAACTTTTTGTACATCTGCACCAACTTTTTCACATAAAATGCTTATTTCATTTATAAAAGAAATCTTAGTCGCTAAAAACGCATTACAAGCATATTTTATCATTTCTGCCGTTTCAAGGTTAGTAAAAACAAAAGGTGTATTATTTAAGTACAAAGATCTATACACTTCAGTAAGAATTTCTTTAGCTTTTTCACTTTCTGTTCCAATTACTATCCTTTCAGGATGCATAAAATCATGAACAGCTTTTCCTTCTCTAAGAAATTCCGGATTGCTAACTACATCAAATTCGTAATTTACTGCTCTTTTAGCCATTTGATCTTGAATTTCTGCAGTTACTCTTCGTCCTGTCCCAATAGGTACAGTTGATTTATTAACAATCACTTTATATCCTTTGATATTTTTCCCGATTGTTTCAGCAACCGATAATACAGCACTTAAATCAGCCTTGCCATCTTCATCAGGCGGTGTACCCACTGCGATAAATATAACTTCACTTTGTTTAATAGCGGTAGCTATGTCTGTAGTGAAATTAATTCTTCCCGCTTCAACATTTCTTTTCATGATTTCTTCCAAACCAGCTTCGTATATTGGAACGATTCCTTCATTAAGTTTTTTTTATTTTTTTTCTTCATCGATATCAACATTAATAATAGTATTTCCAAAATCTGATAAGCAAACTCCAGTTACAAGACCTACATACCCAGTTCCTATGATGCTTATTTTATTTTTATACATTGACAATATCACCCCTTAAAAAAAACTATTTGATCATTAAAAGATAACTAATATTTCAAATTTTATTTAATATTGTAATAGTCTACATACCAATCTGCGAACTTTTGTAATCCTTCTTCAATACTTGTCTTAGGTTTAAATCCTATTGCTTCTTCTAAACGCTTAGTTGAAGCGTAGGTAACTGGTACATCTCCTGGTTTTATAGGTTCATAATCTTTTTGAAAGGCTATTTCTCTACCTAAGGCTTTACTAAGACTTTTTTTTCTAAGGTGTAAATAAAATTCATTAGTTTTACAGGTTGATTGTTCCCAATATTGTAAACAATGTGAGATACTTCATTTTCGTCTTCTTTTGGAATGCAATTCAGAAGTTTCATTACTCCCTCAACAACATCATCAATATATGTAAAATCTCTGTATAGATCGTGTTCAAAGTCACCGTTATTATATATTTTAATAGGCTCACCTTTAAAATATTTATTTGTAAAAGTAAAATACGCCATATCAGGTCTTCCGTACGGACCATATACTGTGAAAATCTCAATCCTGTAGCAGGAATATTGTATAGGTGACTATAAGTATAAGCCATCAATTCATTAGATTTTTTAGTAGCAGCATAAAGAGAAATAGGCTTATCTACAAAATCCGACTCCTCAAAAGGAACTTTTTTTATTTGCTCCATAAACTGAACTTGAGGAAGCATAAATCAAATGTTCTACAGGATGATGTCTACAAGCTTCTAATATATTAAAAAAATCCAATGATGTTACTTTTAATATATGCATCTGGGTTTTGTAAGGAATACCTTACTCCAGCTTGTGCAGCTAAATTCACAACGACATTTGGTTTATACTCTTTGAATATTTTCATTATAGATTCTTTTTAGATATATCTTCTTTAATAAAAGTAAATTGCTTAAATGCTTTTAAATTATTTAATCGGGAATATTTTAGATTAACATCATAATAGTCATTTAGATTATCGATTCCAATAACTTTTGCTCCATATTCTAAAATGCTTTTCGTTAGAAAATATCCTATGAATCCAGCTGCTCCTGTTACTAGATATATATTATCCGTCTTGATTTCTTTATATTTCAAATTGAGGCCTCCCTTAATAAAGAAAAAGCTTATATAATGGACCCTTTATTTTTTTTGTTCTCCTTTTGTGTCGTAACAGAGTTGTATATTATTTTCAATTGATTAACAACATTATTTTCATCAAACTCTTTTTTTGCAATTTCTTTAGCATTTTTAGAAAATTCTTCCCATCTTTTTTTTCGTTTGTTAGTAATTCATACATTTTATTTGCAAAAGATTTATAATCATTTAAAGGTACTAAATATCCTGTTACTCCATCTTTTACAACTTCCCTTGTGCCAATTACATCTGTTGCTACTACAGGAACACCTAAAGCAGATGATTCCATTAAAGCTCTTGGTTTTCCTTCTTTGTATGATGTAAGTACAGATAAATCAGACTCAAATATTTCTTTTATTATTTCTTTTCTATCTAAAGATCCGACAAAATTGATATATTTATTGATATTCAGGTTTTCAGCCATTTTTCTTAATTTATTTTCTTCATTACCTTCTCCGTACAAATTTAACTCAAAATTCTTATAATTAATGTCTTTAACTAAATATTCAATTGCCAAAAAAAAGCATTTTATGATTCTTGACATCTTCCAATCTTGCAATACAAGCGATTCTCTTTTTCCCTGGGTTATATTTTTTTTCTTTTGACAAATAATCTTCAAATTCTTCAAACGGTATGCCATTCCCAATATATATTAATTTTGTATAACGATTGTATCTATTATTTATACAATATTGATATTCTTCGGTGTTCTGAAAGAGCATAATGTCTGAATATCGTGCTAAGAAGCTTTCTATTTTTTTCAAAAATCCATTTTTTTTGATACCAGTATATTTTGTGAAATGGAAACCGTGAACTTGATGGATAATTAAATGAATTTTTGCTTTTTTTTGGCTGCTATTCTACCTGTAGCACCTGGCTTAGATGTATGTGTATGTACCACATCTATTTGGTAATCTATAAAATCTTTTTGAGCTCCTTTATTTCTTTTAGAATTTGTGTAGGGGGGGCTAGTGAATTAGATAAATTTACGTTTATGACTTTTATTCCTTGCTTTTTCATTTTTTTCGGACCATTCACCCGGAGCATATTACATAATTTGAATAATTATCATCTTTATTTTTTTTGAACGCGAGTTCTTAACAGTCTATAAGCACCATAATCAGTGTTGAATATATCTACAATTCTTATTTTTTTTGACGATCATTCATCTTGCTCCCCCCCTCATTCCTAACATAGTTTCGAGTGTTTTAAGCATTATTTGGAGGTCTAAAAATATGTTTCTGTTTTTTTATATAGTATAGGTCATATTCTGTTTTTTTTATGTAATCTTCAAGTGTTGATGTGTGTTTGTAATGTATTTGTGCCCAGCCTGTTATTCCAGGATTTAGTTTGAGTCTGTAGTTATAAAAAGGGATTTGGCTTGACATGAGATTATGAAATTCTATCATCTCAGGTCTTGGTCCTACTATGGACATATCTCCTTTTATTATATTCCAAAATTGAGGTAATTCATCAAGTCTTAATTTTCTTATAACTTTTCCTGTTTTTAAAACCCTTTTCTCTATATCTTCGTTTGGATTATACTCGTTTATCTGTGCTTCTTTTAATGATCTGAATTTGTTTATTGTAAATATTTTTTTCGTTCTTTCCAATTCTTTTTTTGTTTGTAAATAACCGGTCTTCCATCTTCAATTAGTGTTGCTATACTTATTATTAACATAATAGGTGAAAAAAATTATTAAAAGCAATGAACCAAAAAAAATTTATCTATTATTTGTTGTGCGGGAGAGGCTTGAACATTATTAAAATAACCTCGTAGTATTCTTTGAATTTTGAGCTACTTCTATTGGTATGCGATTTAGGTATTTTCTGCCATATTTGGGAGATATTCTATATCCATGCCTTCTTCTTTGTAGTTTTGTATTTGTGGTTTTACTGATTTTTCTAGTTCTGGGTCTGTTATTACTATGCCGTGGATTATGTGGGAAGTGGTTTGACCGTTTTGTTTTATTATCTCTTCAAGGGTTGTTGGATTTGGATTTATGTATTGGGTAAATCTGATTTTGTTTAGCGTTTTTTTCTGAGATTTCTTGCATTATGTGACCTATTTCTTCTTTTCTTCCTATTACAAGGTAGTTTTTTTACAGGCATGCTTTTTTTTCGTATATATTATATTCTATTTTGTGTAGTATTGGCAAGATTAATATTGTAAATAATAGGTTTGAGAGGAAAAAGTATCTGTTGAAGTATTTGCTAAGAAAGAAGTATATGATGAGTATTACGATGAAACTGATGAGAGTTCCAACGGTGGTTTTATTAATGATTCTGTGTAGCTTTTCATTGTTTGCGTGTCGTATACTCTGAAGGAGTAGATTCCAAGGTATATTATTAGTGATGAGATTATAGCAATTGGTATTGGTAGATGTAGAAAAAAAGATGTTCATAAGAGTTATTAATGTAATATCAATAAGCTGAACTGTTAACTTTCTCATATCGAGTCATGTCCCCCCCTTTTATATGTTCGAACAACATTTAAAAGTGATTTTATTCGGTATTTTAAGTTAATAAGTTAAAAGAAGACAAACACCATATTTCAAAAATTATTATAGCATAGTTAAATGAAAATTTCAATACCTAATTGAACAAAAAGCAATTTTATTTTTTTATTGTGAAATAGTGAAATAATGGTTGTTGAGGGCTAGCGCCCTGACCAATAGATTGTAACTGGGTTACCAACAGGAACTGTTTAAACCCTGGAGACGCGCATGTAGGTCAAAAACATTTAAAACCAGGAGACGCGCATGTAGCACGTCTCTACAACTAAAATAAATTCATAACTAGGATTAAACCTTGGAGACGCACGTATAGCACGTCTCTACATTTGTTCTGGATTGGGGGATAGTAATATGTCTAAGGCTTTTGATGTGATGTTTGAGTATTGTTTAAATAGGTTTAGGTCTACTTCTTTACCTTGTCTTCCGTGGTTTCCTGTTGCAAGGAAATCGACCATATTTCGATTTAGATAGTATTTCCCTGCTTTTGTGTTTAATCCATCAAAGTCCATATGAAAATATACACCCATTTCTCTTAATCGCATGAGTGTGCTTTTATTTTCTAGTAACCAAGTATGTTTTTCTGCGTGAAATAGTACTACCTCGTATCCATCTAATTGTAGATTGAATATTTCATCTAATGCATAAAATGGAAAGTTTGTTTTGTCGAATTCTACGAAAGCAAAGGTGTCATTAAAGGGTATGAATTCTTTGTAATTTAGGGTTAGATAAAGTTCTGAAGCTAGATATGTCTGTATTCCTGTGTTTTTTTTCGAGTATGTCTTTTATTTCTTGGTATTTATCTTTTATTTGTGTAATGTCTGTTTTTATAACAGGATGGTTTAGATGTGGTGTAAACACTACATGGGTAATATCGTATCGTTTATAACGATTTAATTCGTATAATGTTTCTTCGATTGTTTTTACTTTGTCATCAATTGTAGGAAGTAAATGGGTATGAATGTCGATAAACATGATGTTCTACCTTCTTCCTTTTAAGAGTGATGATCCTATATAAGTTCAGTATGTTAAAAATATTACTATCGTTATTAATTCAAAAAAATTCTCTTTAGAAAATCATAATTTCTAAAGTTATTATTAAAATATAACTATATACAGAAATGTTAAAAAAAACAAAAATGAATATTAAATGAATTTTCTTAATGTGTATTATATCATATTTTTGATACAAAAATATCATATTGTGTAATTTTGATTAAAATTTTATTCGATTTTTATTTTATCTTTTGTTTGCATTTTGATACAAGTGTTTTCAAAAGAGTTACTTGGAGTTAATTTATTTTGCGGATATTACTTATGAGAAGGGAATTTTTTTTGAGAATGAATGGCTAATAAAAGTTGGGTTTGTTCTTTTTAATGAAGGGGGGGTTGACGGTTGAAGGAGATCGTGGGGGGGTTAATACCTGATCTTGTTAGTATGGTTGAAATGCCTGGTAATGGAAAGAAGAAAAAAAAGAGATTGTTATGCAAGCGCTGAGGGAGTTTCTTAAGTCTATTGGTAAGTATTCGCCGTTTTTGGATATTATTCTTTCAGTTTTGATTGATGGGGTTGTTGCGTTGTTGTTTCCTAAACATGCTCAGTAGGACAAAGGTTTAGGGTTGTTGTAGGTTCATCAATTTATAGGGGGAGGTGAATTTCTTGGCTATGAATCTTAATGCAAGAAAGGCAAAGATTGTTTGGGTGGAGGTAGTAAATGAAAAAGAGAAGAAGGTCTCTAAGTCTTTTGATCTTTTTTTTCTGAGGAAGAAACCGAGATAAAAATGCTTTACAAGGTCTTGTTGGTTTATGTGAAAATACTAATGCAACATATTATTTTCACAAGAGTATGAGTTGGTTTAAGGTTTATTTTATTAATTTCTATTATTTGAAAGGGGATAGTAAATTGAAAAGATTGAGAATGAAATTTTATGATCCTGTTGAAAAAAAAGAGTAAGACAATATCGATTGATGGTGTTATTGACGGTTTAACTCAAGACGATGTTGAACCAGTTATGGAGGGTTTAATTGGGGGGGTTTTAGTTAGTGATTCTTCTTTAGTTGATGAAGCATCTATAGTAGAAACTACTACTGAAGAGATTTTTAATTTGATAGAAAATTAATGTTTTATCCCATGTCCGAAATTTGGACATGGGGGGGCTTTTTATTTCTTTGATATTGTGGTATACTTACGTATAATAAGGGTAAAAATGGTCATTTTTCTTTTAGGGTTTCTCAAAAAAAATTAGAAAGGGAGGAGATGTTAATTAGAATTCGTCTTAATCTTAACAGGCTTACTGACAATCAGCTGGTAGAGTTAGCTCAACAGGGTGATCAGGGTGCAAAGGAAAGGTTATATTTGAAGTATAAAGGGTTTCTTGTAAATGAGTCTAACAAGCTTGTAGAAAATTGTGGGTTGGATTTTGACGATACGTTTGGTTCTTTATGCTATTTATTTTTATGGTCTGTTTATACCTATAATCTTAAGGGGGGGCAATTTAGAGGTTATATGAAATATTATATTGAGAGGAAGATTAAAGACGATATTGGTAAAAGAAAGGCTAAGATGCCACATGTTCCCAAAGATGCCCCTTTTATTTAAGGAATTTGAATGAGATATTGATTGGAAATTTAGATGAAGTATAAGATTAAGGGGGGGCAGTTGCCCCCCCCTTAATCTTTGAGTTATTGTTTGGTTATTTGCCATTTGTATTGATATGGTTTTAATGTTATGTTATCTATTGTTTTTGTTTCTTGAGTTAGGTTGTTGTACATTGTTAGGGTTTTATTTTCTTTTTGTCTTGTAACTTTGAATATGCCATCTATGTTTTGGTATGTTGGTTGTGTGGTGAAGAGATCTTGGTTTTCCCTTTTTATAGTCAACATCTCTTTTATTCCATGGAATACTTTGTAGCTGTCACTTTCTGGGTCTGTTAGTGCTTTATGCATCTTTTCTTCGTCGAATGGTCCACGGTTGAAGTATCTTGAGTCTTTGTAGCCTGTTAGTTCTGTCATTTTTTTGTAGAATTCTTCGTTGTTTTCCATGCTATTTCATCGCCAAAGTAGTTTATAGGGGGGGTACCGTGGAGTGAAAATAATACGGAATAGGCAAGTAGCACCTTTTTGTAGTCTTTGTTCATTTGGTTGTATAGTCTTCCTGCGATTCCTTCACCTTCTCTGAAGTTCCATCTTGGGTCTAGCAAATAGTATTTTAGCATCTTTTCTCTTTCTTTTGGTTCGACAAACTCAAGCGTTAGTTCGTCGTGACATCTTAGAAACACAAACCACTGGCAATCTTTTGGTATTGGGGGGTGTGACTTTTTCTGAGAGTGTGTCGATTATGTAATTTGGGTCTCCTTCTGCTATTGAGAGAAATATCTTTGGCATTACGGGAAAATGGTATGCAACATGACATTCGTCTGAGTCTCCAAAGTATGCTACAACATCTTTTGGAGGTTGGTTAGCCTCTGCTATTAGTGCGGTTCCCTCTTTTAGATAGTCAAGGCTTGCTCTGAATATTTTTAGTATCCAGTGTGTTTGGATTAGGTTTTCGCAGTTTGTTCCTTCTTCTTTCCATAAGAAGGGGGCAGCGTCCATTCTGAATCCGTCTACACCGTGTTCTTTCCAAAAAGTAAATATTTTTATCATTTCTATTAGTACGTCAGGGTTTTTGTAGTTTAAGTCGGGTTGTATTTCGTAAAATCTGTGGAAATAGTAGTCTTGGGTTTCAGGATTGTATGTCCAGTTGCTGTTAACCATGCCTTTGAAAAGTAGGCGTGCTTGGGAGTATTTTTGGTCTGTTGGGCTCCAGATGTAGTAGTCTCTGTATTTTGAGTTTTTGATTTTTAGCGTCTTGAAACCATGGGTGTTCGATTGATGTGTGGTTTATTGCAACGTCAAAAAGGATTTTGATGCCTTTTTGATGGGCTAGCTCAACAAACTCAAAGAAGCTTTCGTTGCCACCTAGTTCGTCTCTTACTTTGTAGTAGTCTGAGATATCGAATCCTTGGTCTTTCATTGGTGATTCAAGTATTGGTAGTAACCAGAGTATGGTTACTCCTAAATCTTGTAGGTAGTCTAGTTTGTTTTCATGTTTTGGAAGTTTCCTGCAAAGAGGTCAACATAGCAGGAGTAGACTAAGCCTTTTTTGTACCAGAGCTTGTCGTCTGGTGCGTAGGTGATTGAGTCTTTTTTTGGAGTTTAGGAAATCAATTAGTTCGTGGAGTTTTTCTTTTTGGTTTGGATAGAGTTTGTACCAAAGTTGCTCGATTTTTTTGTAAGTATTGATTTTTCATTGTATTTTCACCTCGTTGTTGTAAATTTGTTTAAAACCGGGAGACGCCCGTATAGGTCGTCTCTACAAAAAAAACAAATACAATTAAACCTTGGAGACGCCCGTATAGGTCGTCTCTACGAAACAATAAATGCGATTAAATCATGAGACGCGCGTGTAGCACGTCTCTACAAAAAAAACAA
>JMBV01000201.1_pt1 | contig 22512 bp, 31 predicted proteins | sample 616531 | NCBI WGS metagenome assembly JMBV01 (sample SAMN02727904, study PRJNA239997) | anaerobic digester metagenome | biome: anaerobic digester; isolation source: mesophilic anaerobic digester inoculated with municipal waste water sludge... | place: Germany: Bielefeld University, CeBiTec ...
AGGGGGGGAAAATGGGTAGTACTTTGTTTCTATCCAGGAGATTCACTTTCGTCTGACCTACAGAACTGACACAAATAGCCGTTGGCTATGATACATTACAATCTTTAAATGTTGAAGTAATATCTGTATCAGTAGACAGTGTATTTTCACATAAAGTATGGGATGAAATAGAGTTATCCAAGATGGTAGATGGAGGTATACCTTATCCAATGGTGTCTGATCCAGGTGGAAAGATCGGGCAACTATTTGATGTTTACGATGAAGAAGAAGGAGTAAATATTAGAGGTAGATTTATAATAGATCCAGAAGGTATAATACAAGCAGCAGAGATATTAACATCTCCTGTAGGAAGAAATCCTGAAGAATTATTAAGGCAAATAAAAGCTTATCAACATCATCAAAAAACAGGGGGGGAAGTAATACCTTCTGGTTGGGAAGAAGGAGATCCTACTTTATCTCCAGCTCCTGAACTAGCGGGTAAAGTATGGGAAAAATGGAAACCAAAAAAAATAAGGGAAATTTTCCCTTATTTTTTTTAGTTAAATTTTGTGATTATATTATAGTAATTTACATCATTAAATAATAAACTATTTCAAAAAAATCTAATTTATTTGATATAATACTATATAGTTGAATTTATTATAATAACATATTAAGACAATATAATAAAAAAAAGTCGAATTAATTCAAAATGTTTTTCAGGAATAGAATACCTACTAGAGTACATACTATCTATGTTATAATGAGGGCATTTCATCTATGATTGATATCAATCATAGATACAAATATCACTTTAGAAGGAGGAATAATATTGAAAACAGATGTTCAAATTGCTCAAGAAGCGAAGATGTTACCTATTACAGAGGTGGCAGAGAGATTAGGATTAGAAGAAGATGATTTAATACAATACGGTAAGTATAAGGCAAAAATAAAACTAGATGTACTTGAAAAATTACAAGACAGAGAAGATGGAAAATTAGTTTTGGTAACAGCAATAAATCCAACTCCTGCTGGAGAAGGTAAAACTACCACTAATATAGGTCTTTCTATGGGGTTAAACAAAATAGGTAAAACTGCCATAACAACCCTTAGAGAACCATCCCTTGGACCAAGTTTTGGTATAAAAGGTGGTGCTGCTGGTGGTGGATATGCTCAAGTAGTACCAATGGAGGATATAAATCTTCACTTTACTGGAGACTTCCATGCAATAACTACTGCACATAACTTGATAGCTGCTCTATTAGATAATCATATACATCAAGGTAATGAATTAAATATTGATCCTAGAAGAATTGTTTGGAAAAGGGTTCTAGATATGAACGATAGAGCATTGAGGAATATAGTAGTAGGTCTTGGTGGAAGACCAAATGGTGTGCCAAGGGAAGATGGATTTGACATAACAGTAGCCTCAGAAATAATGGCAATATTTTGTTTATCAAAGGATTTAGAAGATTTTAAGAAGAGAGTTGGAGAAATTGTAGTAGCTTATAAATACGATGGTAGTCCTGTGTATGCTAAGGATTTAAATGCAGAAGGTGCTGTTGCGGTACTTATGAAGGATGCAATACATCCAAATCTTGTACAAACATTGGAAAACACTCCTGCATTAATCCACGGGGGACCTTTTGCTAATATCGCCCATGGTTGTAATTCCATGTTAGCTACACAAATGGCTTTGAAACTTGCTGATTACACTATAACAGAGGCAGGATTTGGTGCTGATTTAGGAGCAGAAAAATTCTTTGACATCAAATGTAGATTTGGCGGCTTAAAGCCAGATGCAGCAGTGATAGTAGCTACTGTAAGAGCATTAAAATACAATGGGGGGGGAGTTAAAAAGGATAAGTTGGGAGACGAAAACCTAGAGGCATTAAAAGAAGGGTTTGGAAATCTAGAGAAGCATATAGAGAATATAAATAAATTTGGAGTACCTGCAATAGTTGCTATAAATCAATTCCCAACGGATACAGAAGCTGAACTAAATTATGTAATTGATAGATGTAAAGAATTAGGTGCAGAAGCTGTATTATCGGAAGTTTGGGCCAAAGGTGGAGAAGGAGGAATTGAGTTAGCAAAAGCAGTAGTCAATGTATGCGAGACTAAAGAATCTAATTTTGCTCCACTATACGATGTAGAAAGCTCTATCAAGGAAAAAAATTGAAAAAAATAGCTACAGAAGTTTATGGTGCAGATGGTGTAGATTATACTAAAGCTTGTGAAAAACAAATAGCTAATCTAGAAAAGCTAGGCTTTGATAATATTCCAATCTGTATGGCAAAGACTCAATACTCTTTAACAGATGATCCAACTGTACTAGGAAGGCCAGAAGGGTTTAGAATTACCGTAAGGGATATTAAAATATCCAGAGGTGCTGGATTTTTAGTTGCTTTAACTGGAGATATAATGACTATGCCAGGGCTTCCAAAGGTTCCTGCAGCAAACAATATAGATATATTGGAAAGCGGGGGGGAAATAGTAGGACTGTTTTAAAACAAGGGCCTGGAGGGTTTTCCCCCCCAGGCTCTTTTTATAGATCACGAAAACGTTTTCGCCAAGATATAAATATAGGAGGTGTTGTGGTGACAGGTTTTGACTCTAAAATAAAGAGTAAACAAGTAGATAGTCTATTTGAAGCAATATTACAGTTAAAAAAATATAGAAGAATGTTATCGTTTTTTTTGAAGATATATGTACTGTAAAAGAGATTCAATCGATAGCACAGAGATTGGAAGTAGCAAAATTGTTGACGCAAAATAAAACCTACAATGAAATAGAAAAGGAAACAGGAGCTAGTACTGCCACTATTAGTAGAATTAGCAGATCGTTGAATTATGGAGTGGATGGATATAAAATTGTATTGGAAAGATTAGGATATATTGAAGAAGATAAATAAGAACTAACTAAAAGGGATCCCTTTATAAAGGGATCCCTTTTAGTTGTAAGGCTAGGCAAAAAAATATCTATATAAAAGTATTAGAAAAACTATGATATAATTGAAATGTTATAATATAGAAACTGATAATCAGAAGGATGAAAAGAAGTAAAAATTAGATAAATTGAAGATCAAAAAAATATTTTAATAGAAGGGATGATATTATGGCAATAGGAATATACAGCTTAATCTCTCCAGTTCATGATATTAAAAGAGTAGAGGAGGACACTAGGGGGTTTTCTAGAAGCCATTGAGGTGAATCTAAATGAAAACTTTGAAAAGTGTGAAAAGGATGAGCTATCCAACTATCCACTACCATTAATATTTGTAGCCTCTGGAGGAGTAGAAGGCCAATTTAAAGAGAATTATACTAAGATAAAGGAACCATATTATCTACTTACCAATGGAGAAAACAACTCCTTTGCAGCCTCTTTAGAGATACTTACATTTCTCAAACAAAGAGGATTAAAAGGTGAGATACTACATGGTAGTGTAGATTATATTTCTAATAGAATAAAAGACATTTACGATATTACAAAAGCAAAGGAAACATTGAAACATATAAATATAGGAGTGATAGGTAAACCTTCCAATTGGCTTATAGCTTCCCATGTAAATTATGAAAATTTAAATGAAAGGTTTGGAATAAACTCTATTGAAATAAATATTGAAGAATTGATAGAGGAAATAGATAAAATACAAGTAAACAAGCTAGATACTTTGAAGGGAAACAAAAAAAATAGAGGAATTGTACCAAAAGTCCTTTAATAATGAGAGCCTGCAGGAAGCATTAAGAATATATGTAGCATTAAAAAAAACATAGTGGATAAATACGATTTAAAAGGCTTAACTATTAGATGTTTCGATCTACTATCCACAGTACACAATACAGGTTGTATAGCCTTATCCTTATTAAACGATGAAGGAATAATATCTTCTTGTGAAGGGGGGGATGTACCAGCGTTGATTTCAATGTTAATACTAAATGCTCTATCAGATGAACCAGTATTTATGGCCAATCCATCTAGTATAGATGTAGAAAAAAATGAGGTAATCCTTGCTCACTGTACTGTTCCCTTAGATATGACTAAGGACTATGCACTGGATACCCATTTTGAATCTGGTATAGGAGTAGGTATTCATGGAGAAATCCAAGAGGGACAGGCCACTTTATTTAAATTAAACAGCAATTTAGAGGAATATTTCGTTAGCAGTATATATATTAAAGAAAATATGTATCATAACAATCTCTGTAGAACTCAAATAAGAGTCCATATGGATCAAGATGTAAACTACTTTTTAACCAACCCCCCATGGGAAACCATCATCTAATATGTAGAGGGGATTATACAAGACTTGTAGATGAGTTTATGAATTTAATGCTTAAATAATAATAAAAGACTAGGAGGTTATTGATATGGCGCCTAGTCTTTTATTATTTATTTTTTTTACTGTATTAAATACGGGAATTCCCTCTACCTCCATACCTTCCTTACCTGGGGAAACTCTAGAAAGAGAAATAGAATATAATATTAATTTGATTGGAATACATTTAAACTTTATTATATAATTATAGGGAAACTAATGTTTATTTAGGATGGTGACAAAATGGATTATTTAAAAGGATTAAATGCTAGACAAAGAGAAGCTGTTCTTCATACAGAAGGGCCTTTGCTTATTCTAGCAGGAGCAGGAAGTGGTAAGACCCGTGTATTGACCCATAGGATAGCTTATTTAATAGAAGAAAAAGGGGGGGTTTTCCCTGGAAATATATTGGCCATAACCTTTACCAATAAGGCTGCTAATGAGATGAAGGAAAGGGTAGCTAACCTACTAGGTGGGGGGATATAGATAATATTTGGATGGGGGGGACTTTTCATTCCATAGGTGTAAGGATATTGAGACGGGATATAGACAAGATTGGATATGAGAAGAATTTCTCCATATATGATAGGGATGATCAGATAACTCTTATGAAGGAATGTATAAAGGAGAAAGATGTAAATAAGGACATATATAAGGAAAAATCCATACTAGCAACTATTAGTTCCTTAAAGGATGCCATGATTTCTCCAGATACATATATAAATAAAAATTATAATGACTTCTATAGAAGGAATATAGGGGAATTATATGCTCTATACCAAAAGAAGCTAAAACAGAATAATGCATTGGATTTTGATGATCTAATCGTTAAGACTTTGGAATTACTTAGAGTAGATCCAATGGTATTGGATTACTATCAGAAGAAGTTTAAATATATATTTATAGACGAGTTTCAAGATACAAACAAATCCCAATACGAATTGATAAGACTATTATCCAATAAACATAGGAATCTATGCGTGGTGGGAGATGATGATCAATCTATATATAAGTTTCGTGGTGCAGATATAACCAATATACTAAATTTTGAAAAGGATTTTTCTGATACTAAGATCATCAAATTGGAACAAAACTATCGTTCTACCAAGAATATATTAAATGTAGCAAATCATGTAATAAAAAAACAACTCTGAAAGGAAAGATAAAAGCCTTTGGACGGACAATGAAGATGGGGGATTTGGTGGTAGTGGAGAGTTTACCAGATTCTCAAGATGAAGCTTATTTTGTAGCAAATATGGCAGAAAAGCTTATGGATGAAGGTTATAAACCATCAGATTTTGCCATACTATATAGGACCAATGCCCAATCTAGATCCTTTGAGGAAGTCTTTATGAAAAAGGGTATCCCTTATAAAATAGTAGGAGGCCTTAGGTTTTATGATAGAAGGGAAATCAAAGATATATTAGCTTATTTAAAATTAATTCAAAATCCCAATGATGATATATCTCTGAAACGTATAATAAATGTACCTAGAAGGGGCATTGGTAATGTTACTATGGAAAAAGTTGAAGAATATGCAAGTAGTGTTGGGGAGAGTATATATACTGTACTTCAAGATTTAGAGGGAATTCCAAATCTATCCACTAGGGCTATAAACAATTTAAAGGAATTTGTTGAAATAATAAACAATCTAATGGATATAAAAGATCAGATGAGTATAAAAGATTTTATAGGAGAAGTATTAGATATTACAGGATATATTAGGGAATTGGAAAAAGAAAACAGTATTGAGTCTAGAACAAGACTGGAAAACATCAAGGAGTTTGTCTCTGTAGCTATAGACTTTGAAGTAAGAAATCCTGAAGGGACTTTGGAAGATTTTCTAGCTAATGTATCTCTCCTCTCAGATGTAGATAAAACAGAGGATTTGGAAAATTCTGCTACTATGTTAACAGTACATTCAGCGAAAGGATTGGAGTTTCCAGTGGTATTTTTAGTTGGCATGGAGGAGGGACTATTTCCCATATCTAGAGCATTGGAAGACGAATCAGAATTAGAAGAGGAAAGAAGGCTTTGTTATGTAGCTATAACGAGGGCTCAGGAATTATTATTCATCACTTATGCAAAGATTAGGACCATATATGGTAATGTAAATTACAGTCTACCTTCTAGATTTATAGAGGAAATTCCCGAAAATCTTATTACAACTATTGAAGAAAGTAGTGGTTTATCAAAAGATAACAATAGACAGCTAATAAATGTAATCGATTATACCAAAAGATCTGATAGCTTTGCTCCTCAATTTCCAAATAATAATGAGAATATAAAGGTAGGTACCAAGGTTAGCCATAAAAAAATGGGGGGGAGTAGGCACTGTTGTGCAGGTGAAGGGTAGAGAAGGGGGGGATAAGGAGATAATTATTGCTTTTGATGAATCAGTAGGCTTGAAACGATTACTACTTTCCATTGCTCCTATAGAAATTATGAAAGGAGATTAATATTATGGATAAGCTTAAGAGGATGGAAGAACTCATAGATATTATAGATGATTTAAATTATCACTATTATACATTAGATGACCCTAAATTAAGCGATAAAGAATATGATAAACTATATGATGAATTGGTGAGACTGGAGAAAGAAACTGGAGTAATATACCCCCCCTATTCTCCTACCCAAAGAGTTGGTGGAGATATATTGGATAAGTTTGAAAAACATACCCATATGGGAAGACTCTGGAGTTTAGATAAGTGTCAAAGTTATGGAGAATTAAGAAATTGGGATAATAGGGTAAGGCGTTTGATAGATGAATACAATAGAACTCATGAAGATAAATTACCATCTCCTACTTATATAGTAGAATATAAATTCGACGGTTTGACTATAAATGTAACCTATAGGGATGGGAAATTGGTACAGGGGGGGGCTACTAGGGGGGGAAATGGTATAGTAGGCGAAGCTATATTGCCCCCAAATTAAAACAATTAAAACTTTACCACTAAAAATAAAGTATAATGGGGGGGTAATGGAAGTTCAAGGGGGGGAAGGACTAATGCCTTTATCTGCCCTTGAAGAATATAATAAGAAAGCCAAGGAACCATTAAAAAAATGCAAGAAATGCTGCAGCAGGAGCCTTAAGAAATCTAGATCCAAAGGTTACAGCAGAAAGAAATTTAATAGCATACTTTTATAATATAGGCTATATAGAAGGGAAACAATTTAGTACCCATTTGGAGATGTTACGTTTTTTTTAAAGGATAATAGGCTTCCAGTGTTTGATTATGCTAAGGAGTGTCAAACCGTAGACGAAGTAATAGAGGAGATTGAAAAGATTGAGGATAGACGTCATCATATAGATGTATTAACTGATGGAGCAGTTATAAAAATAAATGATATTAGAACTAGAGAGGTATTAGGCTATACCATGAGATTTCCTCGTTGGGCCATAGCTTATAAATTTGAAGCAGAAGAGACTACTACAAAACTATTGTCCGTAGAATGGAATGTAGGTAGAACGGGGGGGAAGGTTACACCTACAGCCATATTGGAACCAGTAGAAATTGCTGGTGCCACTGTAAGGCGAGCAACCTTAAACAATTATGATGATATCCAAAGAAAAGGAGTAAAAATCAACTCTCGAGTATTAATTAGAAGGTCTAATGAAGTGATTCCAGAAATAATGGGAGTTGTGGATACAGATGAAGAGACGGAAGAGATAAAAAAAAGCCTACCCATTGCCCAGCGTGTAATAGTGAATTGATTCAAGATGGGGTTCATATATTTTGCCCTAATTCATTAACATGTAAACCTCAGCTAGTTTCTAGAATGGTACATTTCGCCAGTCGAGATGCTATGAATATTGAGGGGTTTAATGAAAAGACGGCAGAAAAGCTTTTTGAAGAACTTAATCTAATGGATGTGGCAGATATTTATGAAATAAAATATGAAGATTTAATTAAACTAGAAGGCTTTAAGGAAAAAAAAGACTAGAAATTTACTTGAAACTATAGAAAGAAGCAAAGATACCACATTAGATGCTTTTATATATGCTCTAGGTATAAAAAAAATGTAGGTATAAAAACAGCTCAGGATTTAGCAGAACATTTTAAATCTTTGGAAGGGATAAAAAAATGCCACCTATGAGGAATTGATGACTATTCCAGATATAGGTCCTAAAATAGCAGAAAGCATAGTAGAATTTTTCACGATGAGAGGATACTTAAGGGATTAGATAAATTATTGTCTGAAGGGGGGGTCAATCCCCCCCAATATAAACAAGTAGAAATAGAGGAATCCCCCCCATTTACTAATAAGACTGTGGTTATTACTGGAACTATAGAGGGCTATACTAGAAAGGAGTTAAAGGATATAATTGAAAGACTAGGGGTAAGGTAACTAGCTCTGTAAGCAGTAAAACTGATTATGTAATAGTAGGAGAAGACCCAGGTAGTAAATATGAAAGAGCTGTGGAATTAGGTATTGAAATAATAGATCAGGAGAGATTAAAGTCTCTTATAGATGATAGATAAATTGGTTTTTTTTGCTTCTTTAATGTTAAAATATGAAGTAGTGAAACAATAGTAAAGGAGGTGGGAAGCAGCCTACAAAAATAATAGCGATAGGATTATATAAAATATTCCCATCAATATGGACTAAATGTCCATGAATTAGCAGTCCTAGTAATTGCTAGAAGAGCCTAGGACTACAATTATGAAAAAGCACCAAAACCTTTAAAAGATAGACTTTTAACATACAAAGAAAAACTTATATTTAACAATAAAAACAATTGGAAATAATGGAGTATTATAGATAAAAAAATTAAAAAGAAAGGTGGTGAAATACCTGGTTTGTGGTAAAGAAACAGAAAAAGCATACTAGGTATAGCTTCCTAAGATATATCTTGTTAAAGTACACCTAGAAGGAACAGCCTTTAGCAATCTAGATATATAAATAGGGAAATTAGCACCTTTAACCTTGTTGTACTTATTTATAGTTAAGAGACTATACCTATTAGCTGAATCCTGTGATGTTACCACTTAATTATTAAGTGAAAAATCATTTAATATGATTTCAGAAACCAGGTTGTGATAGTGGTATCTATAGATTATATAAGGTATATATCTGAAATATGCAAGATAAAATTTACCGACGATGAATTGGAAGATTTTATTCAACAGTTTACAGGGATTATAGAATATGTGGATAAGTTAAAAGAAGTAAATACAGAAGGAGTAGTTCCAACTTATTTTGTAAACTCTAATACTCAACCCTTAAGAGAAGATGTAATAAGGGATGGATTATCAAAAGAAGATGTAATTAGAAATGCACCAGAAGAAGAATATGGTTATTTTAAATTATTAAATGTAATGGACTAGAAAGAGGTGATAATATGGATATTGTAGAATTGACTGCTATGGAGATGAAAGAGAATTTAGAGAAAAAAAAGGATTAGTGCTAGAGATATAGTAGAGGCTCATATAGATAGGATAGAAAAGGTAGAAGAAGAATTAAATGCATTTATAACTATATCCAAGGAAGAAGCATTGAAATCAGCAGATAGAATAGATCAAAAGGTAAGAAATGGTGAAAAGCTTGGTCCATTAGCAGGAATACCTATAGGCATTAAAGATAATATAGTGACTAAAGATATAAGGACCACCTGTGGTTCTAAGATGTTGGAAAATTTTGTTCCTCCTTATGAATCTACTGTTGTAGAAAAGATAAGAAAAGGAGATGGCATTATACTAGGGAAAACCAATATGGATGAATTTGCCATGGGTTCATCCACGGAAACCTCCTATTTTGGCCCTACAAAAAAATCCTATAGATTCCCAGAGGGTACCTGGAGGTTCTAGCGGGGGGGTTCTGCAGCTGCTGTGAAAGCTAGGGAGGTGGCTATAGCATTAGGTTCGGATACTGGCGGTTCCATTAGACAGCCAGCTAGTTTCTGCGGTGTTGTGGGGGATAAAACCTACATATGGTTTGGTTTCTAGATATGGCCTAGTTTCTTTAGCTAATACTCTAGACCAAATAGGAGTACTGGGAAGGAATGTTATCGATGCTACTCTAATGCTCAAAGCTATTGTTGGATATGATGAAAAGGATTCTACAAGTATAGATATGGAACTAATAGATTATATAGAGGTACTTTCCGAAAATATCAAAGGGATAAAAATAGGAGTCCCAAAAGAGTATATGGATTTAGAAATGGATAAAAGGGTAAAGGAACAAGTATTTAAAGCAATAAAAACATTTGAAGATATAGGTGCTATAGTAGAGGATATATCTTTGCCCCAGATGGAATATGGATTAGCGACCTACTATATAGTATCTACAGCAGAGATTAGCTCCAATATGGCTAGATTTGATGGTATAAGATATGGATATAGGGCTGAAAATTACGAAACTTTAGATGAACTATATATGAATACCCGTTCAGAAGCTTTTGGAGAAGAAGTCAAGAGGAGAATAATGGTTGGGACCTACAGTTTAAGCAGGGATTATAGTGAACAGTATTATAAAAAAAGCTGTAAAGGTAAGAACCCTTATAAAAGAGGATTTTGATAAAGCTTTTGAAAAATATGATGTTATCCTTTCTCCTACATCACCAAATTTACCTTTTAAATTAGGGGGGGAGAAGCTAGATGATCCATTAGCTATGTATAAAACAGATTTATTTACTGTACCAGTTAATCTAGCAGGGATATGCTCTATTTCCGTACCTTGTGGATATGTAGAAGGATTGCCTGTGGGATTGCAGATAATAGGAAATAGATTTGAAGAATCAAAAATATTAAAAGTAGCTAGAGCTTTTGAAAAACATGTATCTTTAGGGGGTGAGAATATTGGCTTATAAAACCATAATAGGATTGGAAATTCACGTGGAACTTATGACCAACACTAAAATATTTTGTAGTTGTACCAACGAATTTGGTGGAGAAGCTAATACCCATTGTTGTCCAGTATGTTTAGGTTTGCCTGGTGCTTTACCAGTTTTAAATAAATCTGTATTAGAATATGGAATAAAAGCAGGAATTGCATTTAACTCTAAAATTGCCAATAGGACTAAAATGGATAGAAAACATTATTTTTATCCTGACCTAGTTAAAGGTTATCAAATAAGCCAAGATGATATACCCCCCCTATGTAGTGGTGGTTATGTGGAAATAGAATTAGAAGAAGGCACCAAAAAAATTGGATTGACTAGGATTCATATTGAAGAGGATACGGGGGGGAAATCTATCCATACAGAAGAGGGGGATTCCCTTATAGACTACAATAGGGCAGGTGTGCCTTTAATAGAGATAGTTACAGAACCAGATATGAATACTCCAGAAGAAGCACGTTTGTTTTTAGAAAAATTGAGGTCTACTTTAAAATATATAGAAGTTTCCGACTGTAAAATGGAAGAAGGTTCCTTGAGATGCGATATAAATATCAATGTAGTTGATACAGAGACTGGAGAAAAACCAATATAACAGAGCTTAAAAATTTAAACTCTTTTAGTGGGGGGGCGGTAAAAGCTATGGAATATGAAGAAAAGAGACATATTTCCTTATTGGAAGAAGGTAAAAATACTCAAAGGGAAACTAGAAGATGGGATGAGGTAAAAAGTGAAACGATAATAATGAGAGAAAAAGGGGGGGAAGTAGGAGATTATAGATATGCAGTAGATGGAGATATACTACCCATTGAAATAGGAGATAAATGGATAGAAGAAATTAGAGATTCCTTACCTGAATTACCCCCCATGCTAAAAAAACAAAGGTTTATTGAAGAATACGATATACCAGAATACGATGCAGGAGTACTTACCCAGTCTAAAGAGCTAGCAGATTTCTATGAGGAAACGGTAAAATATACTGATGATCCTAAGCAGGTTAGCAATTGGATAATGGGAGATGTACTTAGAAGAATAAATGATGAAGAGCTCCAGATAGAGGATTTAAAATTTAAGCCAAAGGATTTAGCTCAATTGTTAGAGTTGATAAATCAAGGCAAGATAAGCAATAATATTGGAAAAAAAAGTGCTTAGAACCATGTTTGAAACTGGGGGGGACTCTCCAGAGAAAATAGTAAAGGATGAAGGATTGATTCAAATATCCGATGAGGGGGGGAGCTCAAAAAAAATAATAGAAAAAAAATATTATCTGAAAATGAACAATCCATAATAGATTATAGGAATGGTAAAGATAGGGCTTTAGGATATTTAGTAGGGCAAGTAATGAAGACTACTAGAGGAAAAGCAAATCCCCAGATGGTTAATCAAATGATAAGGGACATGATAGAATAATAAAATATATACTTGAACTTATTAATAAGTCCATATATAATAGTCATAACTATTTTGAAAATAGTTATGACTATTTTTGATAATGTGGTTATTTAAGGGGGGGATTTCAATGAACAAAAAAACAGAAAAGTTCCACTATGAAAATTTTTATGGGATTATTATTAGGGGTAATTATAGGCATATTAGTCTATAATTTACCATCTGGTACTTTTAAGGATAATATTCTAATTGGTGGAATTTTTGAATTATTAGGGCAGGTTTTTTTTAAGAGGAATTATGATGATGGTGATTCCTTTAGTATTTATTTCATTAGTTAATGGTGTAGCGAGTATTGGAGATATTAAAAAAACTAGGTAGAGTAGGTGGACGAACCATAGTCTTTTATTTAGCAACAACTGCTTTTGCCGTTTCATTAGCTTTATTTTTAGGTTATATAATGAAACCAGGTATTGGTTTAGATTTAGGCGCTATTGAACAAATAGAAACGACTGTAAGTGAAAAGATACCCTGGTACAAGTATTATTTGAGATGATACCTAAAATCCAATATCAGCTATGGCTGAAGGAAATATGCTTCAAATTATAGTATTTGCAATAATTACAGGTGTAGGTTTGTCTGTGTTAGGGGATAGAGTCAATATAATTATTCGAATATTTGAACAACTAAACGAACTAGTTATGCAAATGGTAAATTTTGTTATGATATTTGCCCCCCCTATAGGAGTATTTGGATTAATTGCTAAAACTTTTGCTACAGTTGGATATACTGTTTTAATACCACTATTAAAATATATAATAACTGTTTATATTGGCTTTATACTTCATGCTGGAGTAGTATATTCTGGAATGTTAAAAGGTTTTACTGGATTGAGCCCTAAAAAAATTTTATAAAAAAAATTTTTCCCAGTAATGTCTGTAGCTTTTTCTACTGCTAGTAGCAATGCCACTGTACCTATAAATTTGGATGTAAATGAAAAACAATTAGGTGTTTCTAAGAACATAGCTTCTTTCACTATTCCTTTAGGAGCTACTATTAATATGGATGGTACTGCAATTATGCAAGGAGTAACTACGTTTTTTTTATTGCTCAGGTTTATAATGTGCCATTAAGTATTGAAGCTATATTAACAGTTGTTTTAACAGCCACATTGGCATCAATAGGAACTGCAGGAGTACCAGGAGCGGGAACGATTATGTTATCTATGGTATTACAATCAATAGGCTTGCCTTTGGAGGGAATTGGCTTGATAATGGGTATAGATAGAATAATTGATATGGGAAGAACCACTGTTAATGTAACAGGTGATGCAGTATGTACCACAATAATAGCTAAAATGGAAGGGGGGGAATTAGATGAGAAAATATTTAATTCTGATCCTAAACTTTTATAAAAAAATGGGGGGGACTTGTATTTAGTCCCTGTTTTATTTTTTTTGCTACATAGGAAGTGTATTGAAAGTGTACTAAAAGTGTATTGAATTTTATATAATATACCTATATACTATAAATATAATCACTATCTAAGGAGGTAATATATCGTGGAAGTAGGGAAACTACCAAATGAAGCATTAAATAGATTGATATTTGATAATATAATAAATAAAAGAGAAGAAGTATTAGTAGGTTCAGCTATAGGAATGGATAATGCTATTATAGATTTTGATGATACAGTATGTGTATTGTCTACTGATCCAATAACAGGTACAACTAAGGATATTGGTAAATTGGCAATACATATATCCTGCAATGATGTGGCTAGTAGTGGTGCCGAACCTATAGGAGTGTTATTGACTATTTTAGCTCCACCAAGTACTACTGAAGAAGATATACACTACATAATGAGAGAAGCAGGAGAAGTTTCAAAAGAATTAAATGTAGAAATAATAGGAGGACATACGGAGATTACTGATGCAGTTAATAGGGTAGTGATATCTACTACAGTAGTTGGAAAACAAAGAAAAGAGAATATATTAGATCTTCAGGCTATAGATGTAGGTTATAAGGTGTTGATGACAAAATATGCTGGTATTGAAGGAACTTTCATACTGGCAAAGGAATTGGAAAACTACCTTAAGGAGAAAATAGATGTAACAAAAATCAAAGAAGCCCAATCTTTGGTGGAATCCATTAGTGTTGTAAAAGAAGGAATTATATGTGGAGGTATAGGAGTAAATTATATGCATGATATAACAGAAGGGGGGGAGTATTAGGAGCAGTTTGGGAAGGAGCAGTAGCAATTGGTAAAGGTATAAAGATATACGAAGATTTAATTCCTATTAAGGAGGTTACCAAGGAGATAGCTTATATATTAGATATAGACCCCTATAGATTAATATCCAGTGGAAGTATGCTTATAATAGCTGCTGAAGATAAAATCCCTCTAATTGAAGAGGAATTAAAAAAAAGTAGGGATAAAGGTAACTACAATAGGAGAAGTCATAGAAGAAGGAATTTATATTGAAAGAAATGGAGACATAATAGAGATAGGACCTCCCAGTAGTGATGAATTATATAAGGCTCTTTCTAAATTAGATTGAATATTACATTATCATTACAAAAACTTTAATTCGTTGACATAATAAGCCCCTAAATGGTATAAATGATTTAAGGGTAATAGATTTAATAGCAAATGATCTAGAAAGGGGGGGCAATTGGTATGAAAAGATGGAAAGCTGTATTATCCCTTTTACTAATCTTTGGGTTTATTAGTTCCCCCAGGGTTTGCAGCTAACAAACATAACAAAATTGTGGTAAGCATGGATGGACGAAAACATACGGTAACAGAGGTACCTGTTCTAATGGATGGACAAGCTATTGATATAGGTATTCCAAACTTTATTCACCAAGATTATACATTTGTACCCATAAGGTTTGTAGAAAAATATGGTGCAGAAGTAAGCTGGGATCAAAAAAAACCAAAACTGCCACTGTGGTTCAAAAGGATAAAGAAATAAAAATGACCATCAATAGTAGTGATGTATATGTTAATGGTCAAAAGCAAGTAGTGGATAAGGTACTTGCTCCTAAACTAGTTACCTTTTCTAACAAAGACACTAGAACAATGATACCTTTTAGACTAGTAGCAGAAATTCTTGGTCATGAGGTAGGATGGGATAATAGCAATAAGGTTCCATTTATAAATACAAAAACAAACAAAGTTCCTGATAATAATTCCAATACTATGGAAATAACAAATGTATTAGTAGATAAGGGAAGCACAAATATACCTAAAATAATCATAAATGGAACAGATAATTTTAAATATTCAACCGCCCTATTGGAAAACCCTCATAGATTGGTAATAGATATTGAGGATGCTAAATTAAATCTTAAGAATATACCTTTTGAAAATGGAGTAGGTATATTAAATGTAAATAGCGGCCCAATCTCAAAAATAAACATCACCCAATTTTCTAAATCTCCAGATGTGGTAAGAATAGTAGTACATTTATCGGAAAAGGTGGATTTTGACATACTTTCTGGGAAAGATAACAAAAGCCTTAATATTTCTTTCGTAAACAGGGTAGGTAAGATAGAAAAGGAAAATATAGATGGGAAAGAAGCTTTAGTAATATACAATACTAACAAACCTAAGACAAATACTATGAAACTAAAAAAATCCAGATAGAATAGTTATAGATTTATTAGATTCTTCGTTGGAGGCAGGTAGTTATGTGGAGTACAATCATAGTATAGGATTCATAGAAAAGGTAAGAGTATCCCAATTTGAACCAGATAACAACTATAAATCTAATGACAGGATAGTTAGGGTAGTATTAGATGTGAAAAATGGAATATCCGACCCTAATATAAAGATTGATACATACGATAATCGAATTGTCATAATACCTGAAACTAGCATATGGGAAACCATTAACTATTCTTTAAAAGGTAAGGATAGAATTATATCTATCAATGCCAATAAAAAAAACTGAGTATGATATAGACTATAATAGTCATGGGAAAGTAATGACTATTAGTCTACCATTAGACAGTTTAGATTTGAAAGAGGGATATGCTAGTATAAACGATGGATTAGTAAAGGATATACAGATTACCAAGGAAGGGAATAAGGCTAAGGTTGTTATAAACTTGATGAGGAGCGCTGAATACAGCATATTATCAAATAGGGTGGATAACAAAATATCTGTAAGTTTAAGTAGAGATTCTAATATTAAACCTTCTGATAGGATTATTGTAATAGATCCAGGCCATGGAGGCAAAGATCCTGGAGCTGTGCAAAATGGGGTCAATGAAAAGGATGTAAATTTGGCAGTATCCCATAAGATCAACGAAGGTTTAAAAAAATAAGGGTTATACTACAATAATGACAAGGGAAGATGATGTGTTTATTGAATTAAAAGAAAGAGCAAATATAGCAAATAGAAATATGGCAGATTTATTTATAAGTATACATTCTAATTCTAATCCCAATGCTAATGTATCTGGAATTCAAGTGTTATATCATTCAAAAGATAAAACAAATGTAAAAAAAAGAGGAAACTTATAATTTAGCTAATATAATAATGGAAGAGATAGTAAAAGGAACAGGAGCTGAAAACAAGGGGGGGCTCTTAGCACGAGAAAAAAACAGTAGTCATAAGGGATACTAATATGCCATCGGTATTAATTGAATTAGGATTTTTAACTAATCCTAATGAGGCTCAACTATTGAACGATGAAGTTTATCAAGAACTATTGGCAGAGTCCATTATAAGAGGAATAGAAAGATATTTTGAAATCTATTAAAGTGGAGATAAATTCTCCACTTTTTTTGTTGACATTATACTTTGTCTATTATATAAAGTATGTAAATATTATGATAATCCTATAATAATAATAAGGATGCTATTGTATTGGGAGGGATAAACTATGGTTGGGTATTTATTTATTTTTTTTAGCACGAGTAACAGATGTCACACTAGCTACTATAAGGATGTTGATGGTTGTACAAGGGAGGAAGATTCATGCAGCAATTATAGGTTTTTTTGAAGTGAGTATATATGTAACTGCTTTAAGTAAAGTAGTTGGAAATTTAGACAATCCAGGGAATCTATTAGCTTATGCATTAGGTTATGCCTGCGGTAATTATATAGGTATTACTATAGAAAATAGAATTGCTTTAGGGAATTTAGCAGCTCAAGTAATACTTAAAGAAGAGAATAATATAGAATTGATCAAAAAAAACTTAGAGATTCAGGATTTGGAGTAACAGTACTACATGGGGGGGAAGGCAAAGAAGGCAGTAGGGAAATACTTCAAATTGCTATAAATAGGAAGGATTTAGCGAATCTAAAAAAATATAGTATATAGTTATGATAAAGAAGCTTTTATCACTACTAATTCAGTAAATCCTATAAGTGGAGGCTATTTTTCCACTATCAAAAAGAAATAATAATCATAGTACCCCCTATCCATTAATATAATGTAATAAACAATATGGAGGGGGGGTAAGGGATGGATAATAAAAAAATAGCATTAATATTTTTAATAATATTATTAGGTGTAACTATTGTAAGCTGCAAAGGGAAAGGAGGATTTAAAAAGCTTTTTTTTCCAAAGAAGAAGAGTTGGAGATAATAAGATCAGACGATTTGGATTTTGAAATCGCTGAAGAAGATGGCATGCGGAAAACCATATTATACTTCAAGGATAAACAAGGGTTACTAGTGCCATTAATGAAGAAGATACCTTGGGAAGAAGGTATTGCTAGATCTGCTTTAAGAAATATGATAGACAGTCCTGAATTAAGGGAGAGCATAATTACTACAGGATTAGCCCCTATTATTCCAGCAGGCACGGAAATAAAGGGTATGACCATAGATGAAGATATTGGCCTTTGTAAGGTGGATTTTTCAAAGGAAGTATTAAATTATGAAACTGAAAAGGACGAAGAAAATCTTATCAATGGAATAGTATATACTTTGACGGAATTTCAAGCTATTGACCAGGTTCAATTTTTGGTGGATGGAGAGATTGTTCCCGTTATGAAATATGGTACTAATTTATCTAATCCAATAAAAAGAGAAAATATAAATTTAGTAATAGATGGAGATGATCAGCGTTCAAAGGTTGTAGTATATTACAAAGGGATTAATTTTGAAGAGGATTATGAATATTTTGTACCTGTAACCATACCTACTTTAGCGCCTGTCCCTAATATATATACTGCATTAGAACTACTATTTGATGGACCACCTATGGAGTTGGGACTTAGTTCATGTATTCCTCAAGGGACTAGTTTTCATGGGGGGGTAGATGTAAAAGAGGGAATAGCTTATATAGATATTTCCTTTGATTATGGGAGCATTCCAGAAGATTCTCAAATATTTAATGATATGATAAAAATATAGGATTAACTTTATCAGAGTTTGATGAGGTGGAAAAGGTAGAGCTACTTATTGATGGGAAAGGATTAGAAGAATTGGGAATTGATTTCAGTATAGATACAACAATACCAGCATTTGCAAATGAGTATTAAGCTGTCCAAAGGGCAGCTTGTTTTATTTTAGGGAGAAGTATAAAAAAAAGCGAAAGTAGATTACAATATGGAAAAAAAGGAATAAAATTTGGTAGAATGGAATGAGCAATATGTATAAATAGTGTATATAGGAGATGTTAAAATGGTTAGAATTGACAATAGAAAATATGACGAATTAAGGGATGTGAAGTTAATAAGAAATTATTTAAAACATCCCCCCCAAGGCTCTGTTCTTGTAGAGATGGGTAATACTAAGGTAATATGTACAGCCATGATAGATGATAGGGTTCCCCCCCATTTTTAAAGGGTACAAATACAGGTTGGATAACAGCAGAATACTCTATGCTTCCTGGTTCTACAATCCATAGGAAATTTAGGGATTCTACAAAGGGAAAAGTTGAAGGTAGAACTCAAGAAATTCAAAGATTAATTGGTAGGTCCTTAAGAGGAGTAGTTGATTTAGATTTAATTGGAGAAAGGACTATTTGGATAGATTGTGATGTTATACAAGCTGATGGTGGCACGAGAACAGCCTCTATTACTGGAGGTTTTGTGGCTCTTGTAGATGCTTTAAATTGGCTATATAAAAAGGATGAAATAAAGGAAATACCTATATCTAACTTTGTTTCAGCGGTTTCTGTAGGAATAGTAGATGAACATCCAATATTGGATCTATGCTATGAAGAAGATTATAAGGCTTTAGTGGATATGAATGTAGTTATGACGGATGACAATAGGTTTGTAGAGATACAAGGTACAGGGGAAGGGAGTACTTTTTCAAAGGATGAATTATATGAGTTATTAAAATTAGCAGAAAAGGGTAACAATCAATTGATAGTTAAACAAAAAGAAGTTTTAGGAGATATTAGTCAATTAATAGGGAAAAAAATAGAAGGGGGGGAGAATCATGACTAAAAGAAAATTAATATTATCAACAAATAATTTTGATAAAGTAGAAGAAATTAAAGATATACTCAAAGAACTACCTGTAGATATTTTATCTAAAAAGGATTTAAATCTGGAAAACGTGGATATAGTAGAAGATGGCAAGACCCTAGAAGAAAATGCCACTAAAAAAAGCTATGGCTTTAAAAGAAAAGGTAGAGGGAATAATAATCGCTGATGATACTGGTTTATTTGTAAAAGCATTAAAGGGTGCTCCTGGAGTATATTCTGCTCGATATGGAGGAGTAGAGCATGATTATGATAAAAATAATAAGAAACTCCTTGAGGAATTAAAGGATGTTCCATTGGATAAAAGGGGGGGAGCATATTTTAAAACTGTTATAGCAATAGTGTTGGAGGATGGAAGTAGTTTTACTGTTGAAGGAATATGTGAAGGGACCATAGGCTTTGAGCCTAAAGGAGATAGTGGTTTTGGATATGATCCATTATTTATACCAAAAGGATATAACAAATCCTTTGGAGAGTTGGGATTAGATATAAAAACAGAATTAGTCATCGAGCTAAAGCATTAGATAAATTAAAGGCACAGATGTATATGATACTAAAGGGTGATGCGTATGAGGATATTTGTAGTAAGTGATACCCATGGAAATACTATTGATTTTATAAACAAAGTAAACAGTATGAAAAAAAACCAGAATTATTTATTCATCTAGGAGACTATGTAGAAGACGGGGGGGAGAAGATAGAGAAAAAAAACTGGAGTAGAAACCGTTATAGTAAAGGGAAATGGAGATTATTTTCACCCAAAATATAACGAAGATGAAATCCTCAACATAAAGGGCAAAACTTTACTTTTGACCCATGGTCATAATCATGGTGTAAGATATGGTATAGATAGATTATTATATAAGGCTTATGAAGTAGGGGGGGCAGATTTAGTTTTATTTGGGCATACTCATTTACCTTTTTTTTCATGAGGAAGATGGAATCATATTGGTGAATCCAGGAAGTGCATCTATGCCAAGAGGCTTTAATAGAAAGAAGACTTTTGGTATAATAGATATAGATAATATAATATCTGTAGAGATAGTAAGTATTGATTAATAAAAAATCAAAAAAAACTATTGACATTGATGTATTAACCTGCTATAATTCTATAGTGTTAGTGATAAAACTTAGGAGGATAAATGCGGGTGTAGCTCAGTGGTAGAGCACTGGCTTCCCAAGCCAGTAGCGAGGGTTCGATCCCCCTTCACCCGCTCCAAACAAGTAGGCACCTATAGCTCAGTTGGATAGAGCAACGGACTTCTAATCCGTGTGCCGGGGGGTTCGAATCCTCCTAGGTGCACCAGGATTAATATGTGGTGGATGTGGCCTAGTTGGTTAGGGCGCCAGATTGTGGCTCTGGAGGTCGTGGGTTCGAATCCCATCATCCACCCCATTATATTTTTAAATGACCCATTAGCTCAGGCGGTAGAGCACCTGACTTTTAATCAGGGAGTCCGGCGTTCGAGTCGCCGATGGGTCACCACCTTTTAATTAATTTATTTAAACAATGCGGGAGTGGCGGAACTGGCAGACGCGCTAGACTTAGGATCTAGTGTCTTTGACGTGGGGGGGTTCAAGTCCTCTCTCCCGCACCAAAGGAATTGGCGGAAGTCAATTCTTTTTTTAATGCCTTATGGAGGTTTTTCTTAATATGAAAGGTATACTAATATTAGGTGTGTTGGTAATATGCATATTGATATATAATTATATTCAGATAAGTAAATTCTATGTAAATAAGATAGTTTTATATAGCACAAAAATATCAAAGGAGCTTAGGATAACTCAAATATCTGACTATCATGCTAATTATAGGATTGATAAGGAAAAGTTGTTAAATGATATAAAGAAATTTAATCCCCATATTATCGTATTAACTGGAGATCTTATAGATAGTAGAACTAAAAATATAGAGCCAACTCTAGATTTCATAAAGAGTATAATGGCAATAAATAAGAATATTTTTTTATGTTAATGGGAATCATGAATTAAACTGTATATTTGGGGGGATAAATTTATTTCAAGCTTGGAGATAATGGGTGTAAATGTGTTAGTAAATACTGGGGGGGAAACCATAGATATTAATGGAGAAAGGATTAATATTTGTGGTGTAAGTTTTTATACTACTAAGAAAGAGTATGAAGATAGTCTAAAACATATAGATGAGCAAAACTATACCATATTATTATCCCATTCGCCAAATAGGCCAATATATTATATGACAGGAAAAGAAGACTTAATAATATGTGGGCATACTCATGGGGGGACAAGTGAGATTACCTTTCATAGGAGCTATAATAGCTCCTGGTCAGGGATACTTTCCCAAATATGATAAGGGTATATTTGAATTAGGAAATAATACTATCTTATATATAGATAGTGGCCTAGGAAATAGTGTATTTCCTATTAGAGCATTTAATAGAATCCAGATAAGCAATATTACTATAAAGGGAAATAATAATTGACCTTAAAGATTTTTACATTTATAATATATTATATAGGTATGCACCTTAGCTCAGTTGGATAG
>JMBV01000202.1_pt1 | contig 22498 bp, 33 predicted proteins | sample 616531 | NCBI WGS metagenome assembly JMBV01 (sample SAMN02727904, study PRJNA239997) | anaerobic digester metagenome | biome: anaerobic digester; isolation source: mesophilic anaerobic digester inoculated with municipal waste water sludge... | place: Germany: Bielefeld University, CeBiTec ...
TCACGCCTTTTTTTTGGGGGGGACGGCAATTTCAAGCCTTCCGTTAAGATAGTTAGAGGTTAGCGTGTTTCTTTTAAGCATTTCCGATGGAAGGCCCTCAAATACCACATCGCCGCCTTTCTGACCCGCGAAGGGGCCCATATCAACTATGTAGTCGGATGCGAGCATCATCTCCTTGTCGTGCTCCACCACTACGACCGAGTTGCCTAAATCGCGCAGTTTTTCAATGAATCTATAAGTCGGTGATTGTCTCGCTGATGCAAGCCGATGCTCGGTTCATCAAGGATATAAAGCACATTCACCAGCTGCGAGCCAATTTGCGTGGCCAGGCGTATGCGCTGACTTTCTCCTCCCGAAAGGGATGCCGATGCTCGCGATAGCGAAAGGTAGCCCAGCCCCCCCACATCCAGCAGAAACTGCAGGCGTGTGAGGATCTCTTTTCTTATCTCTTCGGAAATGAGTCGCTGTTTGTCAGACACCTTAGCCTGAAAGCCCTTGAACCAGTCGTAAAGTTCCCGGATATCCATTTCAGACAGATCCGCAATATTTTTTTCCGTTAATCATGAAATGAAGCGCCTCTCTGTTCAAACGTTGGCCGTTGCACTCGGGCATACCGAGGTGGTGATAAACTGCCCGGCCCATTTCTGAGCTGTTGCCGATGCATCTTCATCCTGCTGCATCTCAATATATTTGACAACCCCCCCTTCGTAGGAAACCATGTAATTTGAATTCCCCAGAGATTCGTTTTTATTTTAAGTCGCTCAGCGGTACCGTACATGATTTCTTCAATTGCCTCCTGTGGAATATCCTTAATGGGCGTTTTCAGCGTGACACCATATTTTTCGCATATGGCAGCTATCTGCCAAAAGAGCATGCTGGGACGCTCCTTCCCAAGAGGGACAATTCCGCCTGCGCCGATGCTCAGTCCCGGGTTGGGAATAATTTTTTTCCAGGTCAATCTGATCAACTGTCCCCCCCATACCTTTGCACCTGGGACAAGCTCCCTGTGGAGAGTTAAATGAAAAGTTATGGGGGGGTGCCGGCTCATTGTATGACAATCCCGTAGTAGGGCACATAAGGCTACGGCTGTAATGGCGTACATCGCCAGCGTCTACATCCTGTATGAGTATTAGTCCCGATCCCTGCTTCATTGCAGTGCGTACGCTCGATTTAAGCTTGTCTGCGAACTTGTTGGAGACAACCAGTTTGTCTATAAGGATCTCTATATTGTGGTTTTTGTAACGGTCCACACGCATGCCGGGAATAATCTCCCTGGTCTCCCCCCGTCGACCCTCACGTTGAGAAAACCTTTTTTTTGCGGATCTGTTCAAAAAGCTCCTTGTAATGCCCTTTCCTGTTTCTAACTACCGGGGCAAGGATATATATTTTTTTTCCCGATATACTTTTCCAGGATCAGTTCAAGTATTTGCTCTTCGGTATATTTCACCATCTTCTCACCTGTTATGTAGGAGTATGCCTCTCCTGCACGTGCATATAGCAGGCGAAGGAAGTCATACACTTCTGTAGTGGTACCCACGGTAGAACGCGGGTTTTTGTTGGTGGTTTTTTTGTTCGATAGAGATAACGGGGGGGCTCAATCCTGTGATCTTGTCCACATCGGGTCGTTCCATCTTACCAAGAAATCCGCGGGCATATGCCGAAAATGTTTCAATATAGCGGCGTTGTCCTTCGGCGAAGATGGTGTCGAAAGCAAGAGACGATTTACCGCTTCCGCTAAGTCCCGTGATTACCGTAAGAGAATCGCGCGGAATGGTTACGTCAATATTCTTTAGATTGTGCACGCGTGCGCCGTACACATGTATCTGTTCATTTTCAGGAGTCATAATTTTTTTTAAACAAGTGATAACCAAAAAAAAGTTTACTGAACAATCCATGCAGGATCATGTACTTTCGGTTTTTCTCCTTTCCTGTAATATAGACTTTCACGGTCAGGAATGAGTATGGTGTAGGTTTTTCCTGAAGCATTACTCAGCCTGGTACTTCTCAGCCACGAATTGAAATCTTTCAGCTGCGCATAGGTTATGCTGTGCTGTTTGGCAAAATCTGGCAGGTCAGGTATCGATGATGATACTTTCACCTCCTTGAATTTTACCGGCTTATAGAGATGCTCGGGCTTTATTACAAATCCATATTTCTGGGGGGGATTTTCAAAAATAAGCTTGATAGCCAGCATTCGGTAGTAGTATCGCGTAGTCTCCTCCACCAGCCAAAGGTCGAGCGGGTTGTCCACCCCCCCTGTTTGTCCAGCTCGCCTGTAATGCGTGCCTGTCCGCCGTTATAAGATAGCGCCGCACCGCTCCATGAACCATATTTGCGATATGCATCCTTAAGGTAGCGGCTGGCGGCAGCAGTAGATTTTCCACGTGATACCGTTCATCCACATCTGATGTTACCTCCAGTCCGTACTGTTTGCCTGTACTTTGAATGAACTGCCATAATCCTGCTGCCCGAGCCGGTGAAACAGCTCTGTAGTCGAGGCTGCTTTCAATTACTGCCAGATACTTCAAGTCATCCGGTATTCCCTCTTTTTTTTAAGAATTGGTTCAATAACAGGGAAAATTCTATTTGCACGCTTGAAAAGTAAGAGGGTGGTGGAATGAAAATAGGTAAACTGTTTAGCTCCCTGTCCATCCTTTCCCGTCTATCGTAACGGTCGAAGGAGATCTTCTCTCCAGCGAACTCCATGTTTTCAGGAACATCTACCGATGCGGTCATAGATAATACCAGCGGTCTTTCCGCTTTGGTCCTGTTGATATCGTTTACAGACAAAAAGAGAGTACAAGAGCACCAAGTCCTGTTATTAATATTAAAAAAAGAGATTACTAACGTCGATTTTTTTTCATTCTATTGCAGCTTTGCCGGTTCTTAAAATATATATCTGGCAATTAACTTGCCGGAACATCTATTGATTTGAACAAAGATAATATTTTTCGGAAAAATCTACAATATGATAAATATGGAAATCCGCAATTCCGCAATTCAGTTTTAGCAAAAAAAATAATCATTTAAAAATAAGCTCTTGCCAAAATATTTTAAAAAGACCGAATTAAGCAGTGAAAACAAAAAGACTATTTCTGCATATCATCAAATATATTTAAATTTGTAGTTGCGTTGTGTATTGATTTTCTTATAGATATTTACATTGCGCACGTAATAAAGTTATGCTGTTATTTTCACATTGAACATTGCTCGTTGCCTTCAGGATATCACTTAGTGTTGTGTGCAAAACTTTTGCACAAGTTTCAACTTAATATCAGCTGAATTGACTCTTTGTTCATTAATTAAATTATTTGAAATGAAAACTCCCAGATCGGTAGTAAAAGCTCACGATATCAGTCAGCTCAGGTTTCGCGATACGCCGTTCGTGAAGCTTATGAACAAACGCATTTACAACATCCTAATGGTTGCATCTAGATACGACATGTTTATACTTGAGGACGATGGACGTGTGGATGAGCAGATATTCAACGAGTACACATCCCTTAATCTGCGTTATCCACCCCCCCGCTTTAATCAGGTAAGTAACAGCAGAGAGGCACTGGCTGAACTAAACAGAATCACTATGAGCTGATTATCTGCATGCCTAACATGGACAACAGTGATACATTTGAACTTGCAAAACAGATAAAATCACGTTATCCCGAAATACCGATTGTGCTTCTCACCCCCCCTTTTTCCAAAGCGGTGACCCAATCGTTGCGTAAGGAGGATCTGAGCGGGATAGATTATGTTTTTAGCTGGTTGGGTGACACTGACCTTTTGCTGGCAATCATAAAGATTATTGAGGACTATATGAATGTTGAGCACGATGTGAAGACAGTGGGAGTGCAAACAATAATGCTGGTTGAAGACTCAGTCCGTTTCTACTCCTCGGTACTTCCGTTGCTATATAAGTTTGTTCTTTACGAATCGAAAGAGTTCTCAAAGGAGGCGCTAAACGATCACCTGCGAATGCTTAGAATGCGTGGGCGCCCAAAAATACTACTTGCACGCAACTACGAAGAGGCGGTATCTTACTACAAGAAATATGGTGACAATATGCTGGGTGTTATTACCGATATGAGTTTCAGCGTGGGGGGGGAGAGAAAGACAGGTTGGGAGGTAAACGCCTGGCTGAGTGGATCAGAACAAAAGATAGTTATATTCCAATTATCTACACATCTTCCGAATCGGAAAACATTAAATATGCTTGTGAAGCAGATGCGGTGTTTATCGATAAAAACTCCAAAACTTTTCCGCAGGATCTCCGCAAGGCTATCAAAGAGAACCTGGGTTTCGGAGATTTTATTATTACATCTCCAAACAAAAAGAGGAGATTTTCCGCATCAAGAATCTTAAGGAGTTGCAGATGAATATCCGTAATATTCCTGATGATGCCCTCTATTATCACCTTTCACGTAATCATTTCTCACGTTTTTCTATTCACGTGCCATGTTCCCGGTGGCAGAGATGCTGAAAAAAATTGATGTTTCCGAGTATGCGAGCATGGATGATGCACGCGAACTAATTTACGCCACAATTGTGCAGTACCGACTGATGAAAAATACAGGTGTAGTGGCTGTGTTCGAGAAAGACCGATTCGACCAATACTCAAATTTTGCCCGTATTGGCGAGGGGGGGTCGCTGGGAGGGAAAGGAAGGGGGGGCTTGCATTTATTGGATATATGGTGAAAACGCATATGGAGCTGAATAAAAATCCCAACTTTCCCGTTACAACACCTAAAACGGTGGTACTGTGTACCGATATTTTCGATGAATTTATAGAAGCTAACAATCTCTACATAGTGGCACTTTCTGACAGGAAAGATGAGGATATCCTGAAGCATTTTCTTGCTGCCAAGCTGCCTAAAAGGCTGGTTAGCGACTTTTTTTTGTTTTTTTTGGAAGCTATCGAAGGACCAATTGCCATCCGTTCATCGAGTATGCTGGAAGATTCACAATATCAGCCTTTTGCCGGAATATACTCTACATATATGATTCCTTATGTGAAAGACAAATATGAGATGGTACGCCTTCTTAGCAACGCAATCAAAGCAGTTTATGCATCGGTTTTTATAAAGATAGCAAAGCTTATATGGCTGCCACGCAGAATCTGATTGATCAGGAGAAGATGGCGATAGTTCTTCAGGAGATGGCTGGTTCACAGTATGGTAAGTTGTTTTATCCTGCTATATCGGGCGTTGCGCGTTCAATTAACTACTATCCTATTGGAAACGAATCTACTGAGGATGGTATTGTTGATATGGCTTTGGGATTGGGAAAGTATATTATCGACGGGAATCTTGGACTTCGTTTCTCACCACTGCATGCATCCGGGATTCTGCAACTGAGCACTCTCGATCTGGCGCTAAGGGATACACAAACAAGGTTTACGCTCTCGATCTCGATTCGGTATCAAAGATTTTACAGTTGATGATGGGTTCAATCTATTGAGCATTAGGCTTAAAGAGGCTGAAAAAGATGGGCCGCTCAGATATGTCGCCTCTACATACGATCCTCAAGATCAGGTTATTCGTGATGGTTTCTATGAGGGAGGGCGCAAGATTGTATCTTTCGCAAATATCCTTCAGCATGGTATGTTCCCGTTGTCAGAGATCCTCGACAAGCTGTTGAAGGTAGGGCAAAAAGAGATGGGACGGCCTGTGGAGATAGAGTTTGCCGTGGATATAAGAGATCATAAGTTTGCTACATTTTATGTACTGCAAATCCGGCCGATTGTCGACAACAGAGAGGTGGTGTATGAAGATCTGGAAAATATAAATGTAAAAGATTCAGTGTTAATGTCAAAATGCACTTGGAAATGGAATATCAAACGATGTATTCGATGTGGTATATGTGAAGACTGAGTCTTTCTCTGCATCCAAAAATCCTCAGATAGCCCGTGAAATTGAGTCCCTGAACAGCATGTTTGCAGAAACCGGGACAAATTATGTGCTTGTCGGCCCGGGTAGATGGGGGGGCTCTTCCGATCCTTGGTTGGGTATCCCGGTTAAATGGCCCCATATATGTCAGGCACGCTTGATAGTGGAGTCGGGTATGGAGAATTACCGCATAGAACCGAGTCAGGGCACACATTTCTTCCAGAACCTTACATCTTTCGGTGTGGGATACTTTACAGTGAATCCATTCTTGGAAAATGACGGTTACTTCGATGAAATGTTTTTGAATCAACAGCCTGCTATTCACGAAACCGAATATATACGTCATGTGCAATTTGAGAAACCTCTTGTCATCAAGATCAATGGAAAAAAAGGATCGGAGTGGTCATGAAACCAGTTCTATGACATTTTTAATCATTAAAAACACACTGTTTACCTGGTAAAGCAACCCTTTACCGGGATATTTTTTTTATTTGTTTTTTTAAAGGAACTGTTCCGGTTAAATAGTTTATTATTATTAATAATGATTAAATAAATCGTATTGATGCAGCGTTTGAGATTTCCATTCGTCTATTGCAATGTATACTTGAGATTTCATATCATACTATTAGAGTTTTTAATCAAAACAAAAAGTCCATAAAACTGTTTAGTAGATAGTTAATACGTCACCGCATTAATATAGCCCTCATGTGAAGAGTAAATCAATCAATCCTGCCCAAAGCCCTGATTATCATAAGTCAATGCTCGATCGATACGCCGAAGTTGCATTTGTGTTAACACTCTTATCAGTTCGATTATCATAAAGCAATGTGTTTCCGATACAGGTGAGTTTAACTACAAAATAATTAATCATATGAAAAAAAATTTTCCTGACGCTGTTGTTTCTTGTTCATGTTTTCGGAATATATACACAGAACAGTCAAACTGTTAATAATAAGCACTATGTAAAAGATTGGATACGGGTTGCCGAATTCGAAAAGAAGTCGCTTCCCCAATCAGCGGCGAAAGTGGTGGATGAGATATTGAGTAAGGCAATTGAAGAAGAAAATAGCCCCCAGGCTATTAAAGCAGTGATACATCTGGGAAAATATGATCTGGCGGTTGATGCACAAAATGATTCACTTATATTCCGCAATTTGCGACAAATGCTCCTCAAAAGTAATGATATGGTGGAGCGCGCCGTATTGCACTCTATGTTGGGAGAACTCTATTTGCAATATTATCGGAAAGACTCGTGGAATATTAATCAAAGGACTGGATTGGGGGACTTTGTACCGACCGATATAAAGGAGTGGACACGTAATATTTTCTATGATAAGGTAATAGAGCATCTGAATGCTTCTATTGCTCCAGAGGGGAACTGATAAATGCAAAAGTTGAATCCTATACTGACGTAGTAGAGCTGGGAAATGATTCGAGACGGTTTTTCCCTTCGTTGTACGATTTTCTGGCTCGTCGAGCTATTGAGTTTTTTGGGCAGGTTGATACCGGTGAGGACTTGAGTTATACTCTGGCAAAACGGAATATCACACAGGAGTCTCTCTTCTCTCCAGTTGAGGATTTTGTAAAACTGCCATTCAATCCCGAACTCAGAGAGTACAATCTCTGGGCTTTGGAAAGTTATAGAAAGCTACTGGGTTCACTGAAACAACGAAGCATGGACGAGTCTCTTCTACTGACGGAGTTAGAAATGTTTGATTACCTGAGAAAACTCTCCTCAGCCCACACTTCTGCGGCAAGGCCCGTGCTGGAGAATCTCCTGGAAAAATGGGAAGGGAACGATATTAGTGTTGAGGTCATCGACAAGCTTTCCCAGCTTTATCAGCAAGAGATAGATTTGATGGATCCAGCAGATTCTATCCAGGCAAAAGAGAAGACCGGGGAGCTGTATGAATTGCTGAAAAATACAATTTCCATTTTTCCAAAGTATGAACGTATTTCCATACTTGAAAACAGGTTGTCGCAACTTACACAGCCGTTTTTCACAATCTCAGGAGCGAGTACTTTTCCTATAGAAGGAGAAAAAAAGGCTGAAAGTTGACTTTCGGAACATCCGCTCACTAACAGCAAAACTCTATAGAATCCATTCACCCCTTGATGTGCTGACAGAGAGGTCAAAAATCAGAAGCCAAATAGCAGACAAACGTGAGTTTTTAAGAGAATTCAGTATATGTATCCCCGAAACGGTTGAATATTGGAAAGGGGGGGAAACATCGTTCGTGCTGAACGCCGGAGCCCCCCGGAACCTATATGTTGACTTTCAGTACTTCACCAGAAACAGATTATAGCGGAGAATCGGAATATTATTTCGCAGTTTCCGATCTGGCGATTTTTGCCCGTGAAGCATCCGATAACAGGTATGAGTTTTTTTGTTGTGGACAGAACCACCGGTACACCAGTACCCAGAGCAGAAATAAATATTTATAAGCTGCCAGGTAACTGGAGTAATTCGCAGCTTGCTCTTGATCAGTCCATTACTTCCAACAATTTGGGACTGGCAGTGTATGATAAAAAGATTCCGAACAACGATGTATTTTATCACGCTGTTTTAAAAAAAATGACAACGGCTCGATGTTGAGTCCGCTGCCTTTGGATTATTATGATTTTTCCGACCTAAAAAGTGAACCGCGGAAAACGACAAGTATCTTTACCGATCGCAGTTTGTACAGGCCCGGACAAACCGTTTTCTTTAAGGCAATACAGGTTCGTACAGGTATTAAGGAGCAGTCCGTTATAGCAGGGGAGACTATCGAACTTGTGCTGAGAGATGCCAATTACAGAGAGATCTCCAAGCAGACCCTTACAACCAATGAGTTTGGCTCTGTGGCGGGTGAGTTTGTATTGCCTCACGGCATTCTTTCTGGAAATTTTGCGATCACCTCTCAAACGGGACAGTTAATTTTCAGGTTGAAGAGTATAAACGTCCTACTTTTGGGGTATCTTTCGATAAGATAGAGGGAACCTATCAATTTGGTGAAGAGATCACGCTCAAAGGAAAGGCGGAAAACTTTTCCGGGATAAAACTGCAAAATGCTACGGTAACCTACCGAATCACTAGACAACACACTTATTGGTGGAGATGGGCCAGCTTGCCTGAATATTTCACTGCCGGTAGTGCAACTACAGGTGATGATGGGAGATTCGCCATTACATTCACGCCCCCCCGGAAACCTGATGGCGAAAAGGGTCGCAAACGTATTTACACGTTTAATGTGGAAGCAACTGTAACCGATAGCAATGGAGAGACACAAGCAGGTGTATATAGTGTTACTGTAGGAGATATATCGATGTTGTTGCATATCGACATGAATGACCGATGGGAGAGAAACAACCCTGAAGAACCTCTGTTCTCTGCGAAAAACCTGGATGGACAGGAAATTATGGCATCAGGTGTTTATTCGTTGTACACAGTTTCTGAAAACGATTCCATTGCAGATAAAGTGTTGATGGGTACTTTTGTGACCGGAAAACAGGAAACGTTGAAAAAAAACAGCTTGCCCTGCTCTCTTCTGGTAAATATCGGTTGAAACTGCTTACTGAAGATGAACGGAATAACCCGGTTGAAACGGAAAAAGACTTTATACTTTTTTTTCATATAGAGATAAGCGGCCCCCCCCTGTGAAAACCAACGATTGGCTGATCGAAAAAAAACAAAACATTCGCCGATGGAGAGCCGGCTGAAGTGATACTTGGTGCTTCCGATTATGTAAATGTGCTGTATGAGCTATGGCATGATGAAACAGTGTTGGAAAGAAAATGGATTAAGCTGAACAATGAAACCCGGTTGTTTTCTTTGCCTTATAAACCGGAGTACAAAGAGGGAGTAGAGCTGATGCTTACCTACGTAAAAACGAGCAGTTTCATGCGCATCGTGTAGCGCTAACTCCGAAAAAGAGGTTAGGGAACTGGTGGTTAAGTTAGATGTGTTTCGCGACAGAATCCGCCCCCCCGGATCGGGGGAGGAGTGGCGTCTGTCAGTATTAGATGCTGTTGGAAAACCTGTTGTAGCTGAGGTCCTTGCATCAATGTATGACGTGTCGCTCGATAAAATATATCCTAACCAGGGATGGGGGGACCACTATTTTTCGCTCCTTTCACAAGGCTATAGCCCAAAGTATCAGGGAGACCTCTCTTTTAACCCCGGGTTTGGCAGTGGCTATTTTAGCCGACCGTTCAAAGAGGTTATCTCTTTCCAGTTCGATCGTTTTAACTGGTATGGATACTCGTTGTTGTATTCAGGCAGGGTAATGTTTCGGAGTGCCAAGGCGGGAGGTATACAGACTGAGAATTATGAAGCATCTTCAGAACAGGTTATGGTAAACGAAGATATGGTTGTACGTGAGAGTGCTTTGAAGGGTGTGGACGTGGAGAATGAGAGAGATAGTGCCCGTCGTTCCCCCCCGTATGCGCCACAATCCCCCCCTATAATGGCAGAAGATACCAGCATGGATGTTGTACCTCAGATCCGTCGTAATTTTAATGAAACCGCTTTTTTTTATCCGCAGCTAAGAACCAACGATAAGGGAGAGACACAAATTGCTTTCACCGTACCCGGGAGCAATACCCGTTGGCGTTTTCGTGTGTTGGCTCACGATAAGAAACTGAATAGCGGGAAGGCGGAAGCTTATACTGTCTCGCAAAAGAGCTTATGGTGACGCCTAATATGCCCCCCCGGTTTCTGCGTCAGGGCGACAGGGTAAGTATCTCTGCAAAGATTTCCAACCTGTCGGAGCATGACATTGATGGAATGGTGAAGATAGAACTTTTTGACCCATTAACGGAACAACTCTTTTCCGGTATTTCGGTTTCAAATGCCTCCCAGTCGTTCCAGCTTTCAAGTGGCTCTTCTTCCGATGCTTCGTGGATTTTTGATGTGCCGTATGATCACGACGTGATAGGTATCCGCATTATCGCACAAGCTGAAGATTTCTCGGATGGAGAACAACATGCCCTTGCGGTGCTTCCCAATCGGATGTTGGTGACCGAGAGTATGCGAATGGATGTGAATGGTAACGAGACAAAATCATTTTTCATGGAGCGGTTGACGAAAGAGATATCTGCAACCGCGCAAAGTTACCGCCTCTCTCTCGAGTTTGCGTCTAATCCTGCGTGGTACGCTGTTCAGGCGCTCCCCCCCGTGTTGAGTAACCCTGGAAGTGACAATGCAGTTTCGTGGTTTTCTTCTTATTATGCTAATACCCTGGGCGCTCATATAGGAAAGTTATATCCTAAAGTGACGGCTATGGTTTCAGCCTGGAAGATGGAGGGTGGGACCAAGGAGACTTTCCTTTCAAACCTTGAAAAAAAATCAGGAGTTGAAAAATGTATTGCTTGAGGAAACTCCCTGGGTGATGAAAGCAAAGAATGAATCGGAGCAGAAGGAAAAGTTATGGTTGTTGTTCGACCTTAACCGGAGTATGAACCTTACAAGCTCTGCGTTGGATAAATTACGGGAACTGCAAACCAACCAGGGTGGCTGGAGCTGGTTCAAGGGTTTCAGTCCGAGTGTAAGCATCACGCAATATATCCTGTATGGTTTTCAGCAACTCAGGAAGCTTAATGCTGTGGAGTTTACGCCAGATATCCTTGTAATGCAGTCGAAAGCAATCGAATTTATAGATGAAGAAGCCAGACGCCGTTTTGAATCAGTTAAAAAAATACCATAAAGATTGGCGAAAGATGAAACTATCTCGGTAACAGATCTTGAATACCTCTATGTACGTTCGGAATACAGCGACTTTATTATGGACTCTGAGGTGCGTAAGATGACCGATTTCTATCTCTCAGTGATACAAAAAAACCGGACCTCCTATAGCTTATACGAGCAGTCTCTTATCGCTCTGCTGATGAAGCGTGAGAATAATTTTAGCATTTTAGCGGAGATACTGGACTCCTTAAGGGAACATGCAACCGTATCAGAGGAAGAGGGAATGTACTGGGCTAATAATCGCGGTCATGTGTTTATGTCGCAATCAGCCATTTCGGCCCATACCTTTATCATGGAGGCATTTCGTGCTGGAGGTGCATCAGAAACAGAGATGGATAAGATGAAGCGATGGTTGCTCAAGCAAAAACAGACACAGATATGGGAAACTACTAACGCTACTGCCGATGCTGTATATGCTTTGCTTAGTACGGGGGGGAGCGACTGGATCTCTTCACAGGGAGAAACTGTTGTAACTATTGGCAAGCGGCGTGTTAAGCCGGATAGCAGTGAGTTTGGAACTGGATATTTCAGTCAATCCTGGAGTATCTCAGAGATAAATCCCGAAATGGGAAAAGTAACAGTCGAGCATAAGGGTAATGCCCCTGCCTGGGGGGGAGCACTATACTGGCAGTACTATGAAGATATGGATAAGATTACCAAAACAGACGCCTCTCTTGATGTTGAAAAACTCCTTTTTGTAGAACAGTCAGGGCCGTCGGGAGCGGAACTGGTTCGTATCACGAAAGAGACTCCACTGAATGTTGGTGATAAAGTTGTTGTGCGTATCACTGTCAGGACGGACCGCGACATGGAATTTGTAAATCTGAAGGATATGCGTGCAGCCGCTTTTGAACCTGCCAATCAGGTCTCCGGTATGAGTTGGCAAAACGGGATACCCTACTATCAAACCAGTAAAGATGCTTCTTCCAATTTTTATTTCAACTTATTGCCGCGTGGTACCTGGTTGTTTGAATATGCGGTTTATATAAACCGTACCGGCAGCTATTCCAGCGGCATCACTACAATTCAAAGCATGTATGCACCTGAATTTATCTCTCATACCGGGGGGGGAAGCCGAATAATTGTTAAATAGTAAACAAGGGTTAAACTATTTTGTTATTATCGTGTCTGAAAAAAAATTATTGGAAACGAAAAGAAATATTCAAATGAAAAAGTTGAGTTTAATATTCGTATTTACCGTTCTGATTAGCGGAGCAGTCTTTTCACAGTCGAAGGCTGATATGGAATTTAAGAAGACTGAGCATAATTTTGGTACTATCAAAGAGGAGATAGGTGCAGTAACCACTCAATTTGAGTTTACCAACAAAGGTAATAGCCCCCTTGTCATACATAGGGTGACAACATCATGCGGGTGCACTACGCCCGGATATACACGAGAGCCGGTTTTGCCCGGTAAAAAGGAGTAATTTCCGCGCAGTATTCCACAGTACGTCGTCCTGGCACATTTAACAAGACTATAACCGTTTATACAAATGTACCCGACACAGTTTACATACTCACAATCAAGGGTAATGTGACTCCAAAAGATAAAATAGACTTTCTGATTGTCTATACAAGCCGAATGAATTATCTTTGTATAAAGAGTTCATCCGGTTTTTTTTCAATTTTTGATAAAGCAACAATGGAACACCCCGAAAACGACCCCCCCAAATATAGCGGACTTATGGTAAATAAAGGTATCTCTCGACCACCAAGTGTAAATCCTTATATGAAGAAACCATTGAGGAGCAGCACGCTTTCGGTCACTGAATACGTGGAAGGCATCTTGTCTGGTGACAGAGTGATACTGAGCAGGGCTGTAACACTTGTGGAGAGTTCACGCCCGGAACATCAGGATATGGCACAGGCTATTATCGAGAAATGCCTGCCATATGCCGGGAATTCTATCCGTGTGGGCATCACAGGTGTTCCCGGAGCTGGGAAAAGCACATCCATCGATGCTTTCGGGATACATCTACTTAAGAACGGGCATAAACTGGCAGTGCTTGCCATTGATCCTTCAAGTGAACGTTCGAAAGGGAGTATTCTAGGAGACAAAACCAGGATGGAAAAGCTCTCCCGCGAGCATGATGCCTTTATACGCCCCTCTCCCTCGGCTGGATCTCTGGGGGGGGCGTAGCACGCAAAACAAGGGAGTCGATTATCCTTTGTGAAGCAGCCGGATTCGATTACCTTTTTGTGGAGACTGTGGGAGTAGGCCAGTCGGAGACTGCAGTCCATTCCATGGTAGATTTTTTTTCTGCTGATTCAGTTAGCCGGCACAGGTGATGAGCTGCAGGGTATTAAACGGGGGGGAATTATGGAGATGGCTGATGGTATTGTAATAAATAAAGCCGATGGAGATAATATCGATAAGGCAAAGATGGCACAGCGGCAACTGAAAAACGCACTGCATCTCTACCCAGTCCCTGAATCGGGATGGATACCCGAAGTGCTTACCTATTCGGGATTTTATGATATTGGGATAGATGAGGTTTGGGATATGGTGCACCGGTATGTTGATTTTGTGAAGCTGAACGGATATTTCGACCGCAAAAGAAAGGAGCAGGCTAAGTTCTGGATGTTTGAAAGCATTAACGAGCAGCTAAGAAACGGTTTCTATCGTGATCCGGAGATTGCAAAATTGTTATCTGACCTTGAAAAAGAGGTGCTTTGCGACCGTAAAAGCTCATTTGTGGCAGCCAAGGAGGCGCTTGACAGGTATTATCAGCGGAAAAAAATAAAAAAAATTTCACTGATTATGTACAACGGTACAACTTTTTTTTACTTAATTTTGCAACACCATACAAGAAGGCGCACTCTTCTAACGGTTAGGAAAATTGTTTCTCAGGCAATGAATAGCGGTTCGATTCCGCTGTGCGCTACTTTCGAAACTTAATACCATCATACGTTTGTTCTAATTATAACTTTCATACATCCATACATCTAACTTTTTTTAGTTGTTCTTTACAGCTTTTTTTCTGTAGGTCTCTCCGGAAAATAAATTATTCTTAAAGGTAAACTCACCATAAGCTCAACATGCCTTAAAATAAACTATGCATATCTCTAAATAATGAGCGAATCATCAAATAATCCTTACTAAATTATATTTGTTACTTAGTAATTGTTAGAGACCTTTGTATTCATTAAAGAGCTGTTCATTCTTTAAAATTAGGAATTAGTGTTATAATGTATTATTTTTACCGCGAATTTGAATAATTTGAAATATAATATTAAGGAAAAATGAAATATCGTTGTTTTGTTTTAACGGTGTCGTTGTTAGCATTTGTGTACATCGACACATTTGCGAGAAAAAAATGAACCCTCTTTCGCCGTTATTGTTGATCAGGAGGTGATGGATAACTGTAAGAGTGCTTTAGAAAAGTATGCTGCTTCAGTAGAAGCAGATGGACTTAAAACACATATTATTGTTGACAGATGGAATATCCCTGATTCCATCAGAACGGTATTGTATACTCTATATAAGACTGATGGTTTAGAGGGAGCTGTATTTATAGGAAATATTCCTGTACCCATGATCAGAGACGGGCAGCATCTGACAACTGCATTTAAGATGAATCAGCAACGTCCTTGGGAGTACTCTTCAGTCCCTTCTGACAGATTCTATGATGATTTTAATTTGAAGTTCGATTACCTCAAAAGAGATTCGGTTAACCATTTGTATTACTATTACAGTTTGTCATCCGAAGGAGCTCAATCGGTGAATAGCAACATCTACAGCGCACGGATTAAACCACCCAAATACAAGGGTAAAACACGCTTTGAGCTTATTGATGCCTATCTGGAGAAGGTGGTAAGAGAGAAAGAATCAGTACGGGAGATTAGCCGTATCACTTATTTTGCTGGACAAGGATACAACTCCAATAGCATGGTAGCACGGGCTGATGAAAGAATTTCGTTAATAGACCAATTTCCCGTATTGGCCCAAGGAAAAGGCCATCTCAACTATATCGATCATACATTCGATGAATCGGTTAAATGGCGCCTTATGGCAGAGCTCTCAAGAGAGGATCTTGATCTGGCTATTCTGCATCATCATGGTGCCGAGGATACGCAGTATCTGAATGCCAGCCCGTATGCAAGCATGGCGGACCGATGGCTGGATATGGCGCGTAAGTTTTTCCGGGGGGGAAAGATCCGGAGTGCAAGGGATACAATTGCCTCCAAACAGTACTATATTGAGAACTACAATGTGCCGGAATCATGGGTGGCTGACGCATTCGATCCTGAAAGGATGAAACAGGACAGCCTGATCGACGCCGCAATGGATATTCATATTGCAGATCTTGAAGGTTTTACACCAGGAGCCCGCTTTATTATGCTGGATGCATGCTTCAATGGATCCTTTCATCTGGAAGATTATATCAGTGGTCATTACATATTCAATCCGGGACATACTGTAGTGGTCAAAGCTAATTCGGTAAATACCCTGCAGGATATCTGGTCCAACCAGTTGATCGGTTTGTTGGAGCTTGGTGTGAGTGTGGGAAACTGGGCTAAGGAACAGTTCACTCTTGAATCACACCTGATTGGTGATCCCACCTTCCGGTATGTAAGTAGCCGGAAAAGGGGCATGACTTCAACTATGCCATTGCACACCGGAGAGATGAAGTCCGCTTTTGGAAGAAAATGGCAAAGGAGGAGCATCCAGAAATCAAAGCACTCTCCATGAAAATCCTTTTCCAAAAGGGTGTAATGAACCCTGATCAATTGTATGTGATACAGACCAGCGATGCTCGTCCTACCGTAAGACTGATGGCTTATCAACTCATACAGCAAAGTGGTAGTGATATGATAGTTCCCTCCATCAAAGCCGGATTGTATGACAATTATGAACTTTTACGCCGTTTTGCTGGAATCGATGCTTCCAAGAATCAATCGCCTGCTCTTCTTGATGATATCATGCTGTTGCGGGTTTCTCCAGGCATCACCAAGCGAGTTGATTTTCAGATCAGGCGAGCTGCCGAGCTATATCCCGTAGAAGCAGCACTAGTTGCCTATGACAAGCAGCTGGAAGGTAGGCGTGGTGTCTGGTATGAACAGAAGAGGGAGGAGAAAGCCAACTTGGAGAGAGTTCTTGCTGGAAACGAGAAGAATATGATGGAACTGCTCGATCCAAAGGTGGAGCAACGTAGCAAGCGATTTAACATCACTGCTCTGCGAAACTCCAACCAAACAGCTTATCTTGATTCACTTTTCCAGTTTATGAAGGAATCAGATGATCAAAGCCTTAGACTACTGTTGGCCGAAGCATTTGGCTGGTATACCCGTTCCTGGAAAAAGTGCGAGATTGTCGATTTTTGTAAAAGACAGGCTTCGGTTGAGACAGACGAAGTTGTTAAAAATGAACTGTTGCGTACCGTAAAACGCTTGACGGACTAATTATGTAACCTGATTTTTCTATTAAGGAGCATACAGTATGATAAAAAAAATCTTATACTTAATCCAATTATATCACCAAGGAGACTGCTTTTGTCCATCCTTTCCATATTGGGGGGGCTGTTTATCCTTGGTGCGGAACAACTCTCCGCGCAAGAACTCCTCTCTTCCGTGAGAGGAAGGGTGGTAGAGCAGAATGATCCCTCTGTGCCGGTTGAATTTGCCACGGTGCAGGTGCTCCCGCAAGGGTCAGCCACCACCACCAACAACAAAGGTGAGTTTTTCTTCGATCGTCTCTCGCCGGGGCGGATCAACCTGAAGATCGAATTTCTGGGGGGGATGGAACCGATCGATACCGCTTTTACCCTTGGTGCCGGAAAGCATCTGGAGATCTCCTTTCAGATGCAGGAGAGCACCTTCCGGTTGACAGAGATCACCGTGGTGGCACAGGAGAGCAAGGCCGGCAGAGCCACCGCCTCCCTTGTCTCCCGCCAGGCGATGGATCACCTGCAGACCAGCTCGCTGAGCGATATCATGCAGTTACTACCCGGTGGTATCACTTCTTATGAAAGTGGTCTCTCATCGGCCAAGACCTTCAATATCCGCAGCCTGGGAGCCAACCCGCTCAACCAGGGGGGGATACCGGTACCGGCCGATGCTGCCAATATGAACAGCATGGGGGGGACCGCCATCGTGATCGACGGTGCTCCCCCCCTGTCGAACAATGCCAACCTGCAGACGCTCTCACCGGCCATCAGCGGTGGTGGCGGTTCTATAGGAGGTGGTTCATCACCCAACTCGGGTCTCGACATCCGCTCCATCTCAACCGATAACATTGAGTCGGTGGAGGTGATCCGCGGCATCCCCTCGGTTGAACATGGCGACCTCACCTCCGGTGCGGTGATCATCAAATCGAAAGCGGGCAGGGAACCACTCACCATCCGTCTGAAGACAGACCCCCAGCATCTACCAGGCCTCTGTGAGCAAGGGCGTGAGCCTGGGTAAAGAGAGGGGAAACCTGAATGTAAGCGGTGATTACGCCTACAGCATAAAGGATGCCAAGGAGTCGTATGCCTATTATCAGCGCGCAACGGCTCGGGCAATGTATTCCAATCGTTTCAACAAACTATCCAGCAACACCTCCTTCGATTTCTCGCTGGGCAAAGATACACGGGAGAGAAACCCCCGATGATGAACGCAGTCAGCTCGAAACGGGTGCACGCGACATTGGCCTGCGGTTCAACACCAACGGCACCTGGAACATCCGCAAGGGATGGCTGAGCAACGTGAAGTATACGCTTTCGGGTAGTTACCGCGACAAGCACTCCTATCAGAAGAAGCTGCTGGGCAATGCTTTTGCCGCCTATTCCATGTCAAATACCGACGGAGCCGTACTGAGCAACCGCCCCCCCGGTCAGAAGGTGTATGACAACGAGGGACGTGAACTGACCAATATCCCCCCCGCCGGTGAGGCCAGCCTGATCGCCACCTATCTTCCCAATGAGTACTTCAGCCGGTACGATATCTACGGCAAGGAGGTAAATCTCTTCGCCAACCTGAATGCCTCCTTTTCAAAGACGTTGGGAGCGGTGAACAACCGGATCCTGCTGGGTACTAACTTCAGAAGCGACGGCAACCTGGGTGACGGGAAGGTGTATGATCCCTATAACCCTCCGAATCGCAGCCAGAGCGCGGAGAACTCGTCGCCGCGCCCCAGAAAGTATTCTTCCATTCCGTTTATCAACCAGTTGTCGCTCTATGGGGGGGAGGAGAACCTCACCTGGAGCATGGGTGAGAGGGAGTTGCTGGCACAGGCAGGTCTCCGCTACGACCTGGTCAACAGCAAGAGCATCGTCACCCCCCGCACCAATCTCTCGTTCGATATCTTGCCCCGCAAGCTGTGGCTGAGGGGTGGCTTCGGGGTGACAGCCAAAGCACCGACAACACTCTATCTCTACCCGGAGAATGCTTACTTCGACCTGGTTCACTTCAACAGCCTCAACTCCTCGTCGGTGCCGGAAATGAGCAGCTCTTCCTTGCCTCTACAAAGGTCTTCGACACTCGGAACAGGGAGCTGAAGATGGCTGCCAACCAGAAGACGGAAATCGGGCTTGACCTGATGGTAAACAGGATGCGTTTTTCCGTGACGGCCTACAACGAGCAGCTCAAGAACGGATACAACCTGGCTACCACCATCGATTCCTACCATTTGCTGAACTACATCATTTACGAGGAGGCCGTACAGAACCCCGGCACAATACCCACTGCGGGAGAAGGAACGACACAATATCTTCGTCTCCCATGCTACCCCACCAACGACGGACGGTCACACAACAGGGGGGGGTAGAGTTCGATTTTGACTTCGGCAGGATCCATGCCATCCGCACCTCCTTCGTGCTGAACGGGGGGGCCTATATGCGTTCCACCGACTGGAGCGACGGCCACAGCTTCAGCGATAAGAAGAACCTGAACGAACTGGAACGGAACATCGGGATCTATGAGAAGGGGGAAAGAGAAATATGAGCGGGAACGTTTCACCACCACCCTGCGAGCCACCCACAACATTCCCTCCATCGGGTTTGTGCTAACCACCACCGCGCAGGTGAGCTGGCTGAACAAGTACTGGACCAGTTACGGCAACGACACCACATTTGTATCCTATATATCCCGTGAGGATGGATCGGTGAAGCCTTTCGATGACTCCAGGAGAGATGATCCCGAGTTTGCCTATCTCTTCGAAACAAGGAGTCCCACCCGTTTTATCGCGGAATCCTACTTTCCGGTGCTGCTGATCAACTTCCACCTGACCAAGGAGATCGGTGAGAATCTGAAAGCATCGTTCTATGCAAACAACATGTTCAACAGCAGGCCGCTCTATGAGAGCAAGCGAACCCCCCCGGTTCATTTACACGACTCAACATCCCCCCCATGTATTTTGGTTTTGAGCTGGCTCTGCAATTGAAATAGGAAGCAGTGATCAATAGATACGTACCATTTATTTTGTTAGATCAACAACAAGAAATCATATGAATCAGAATATAAGAAGATACATCCTGCTCCTTCCGTTGATGCTGGCACTGCTCTCCTGTGAGCAGTTCCGGAGTGTCTCCGGTACGGAAGAGATGGTTCCCCCCCTGAGTGCCACCATCAAGGTGAATCTCAATCTGGGCACGGCGCCACTGCCCGATCAGCTGCAGGTGAAGCTGGTCAATTTTGCCGAGCGCTATGAGCTGACTACCACCATGACGCCCAATCAACCGGTCACGGTGGAGAACATCATCCCCGGCATCTACACCATCACGGTGAGTGCGGAGAAGAGCGAGGATGGGTTCACCTACAATTACAACGGCAACGTGGTAAATGTGGGGGGGATTGTTGACAATCAGGAGACGATCACCGTCGATGTGGGTGCAGCCAAAGCGGGAGCGCTCCTCTTCAAGGAGGTCTATTACAGCGGATCACGAACCCCCCCACCGGAGGAACCTACTTTCGAGACCAGTTCTACGAGATCTACAACAACAGCGACCTCGAGCAGAATATACGGGGACTCGCCATTGCCCTGATCAACCCTCAGACTGCTACAGCCAATCTGCCTGTTTGGCCGGGAGAGGATGCTGACCAGTATGTCTATGCCCTGCATATCTGGCAGGTACCCGACACGACCGATTTTCCCCCCCTGCAACCGGGTGAGTCGATCATCATCGCCCAGATGGCCGATGACCATACAAAAGCCAACCTCAACCCCCCCACCGCACCGGTCAACCTGCTGAGTGCCGAGTTTGAAACATTAGTCAAGACAACCTCTCTTATACAGGACAACCCAGCCATCAACATGAAAATGGCTTTTTGGCCAAAACCTACTAATCAGTGGCTAACCTCCGTTTTCGGAGGGGCATTTGTCCTTTTTATCCCCACTGAACCGATTGATCCCAACAGTCCCAGCGAGGTGGTGAGTCCCGTGGGTTCAACCGTGCAGAGCTACCGAATCCCCCCATCGAATCGGTGGTGGATGCCCTGGAGAACGTGGGGAATACCAACCAGATGGAGCTGAAGCGGATGCCGGCGGTATTGGATGCCGGTGCTGCCACGGTGAATGGAACCTATGTGGCCAAGAGTGTGGCCAGGAAGGTGAAGGAGACACGTCCCGATGGAAGGGTCATCCTGCAGGATACCAACAACAGTACCGAAGATTTTGAGGTGATGGATCTCCCGCAGATCAGGAGATACGATGCGCAGGCTCCCTCCTGGAACACCTGGAAATAGCAAAAAGAGGAACGATTATGAACAGCATATACAAACATTCTATCAAAGGGCTGTTGCTGATGGCTGTAGCCCTTCAGTTGATGAGCTACGCCACGGCACAGGAACAGAAAACACCTTCATCGCCCCCCTCTCCATTGAGTTGCGGAAGGCACGTGCCACCTGGTTTGAGAGCAACAACGGTGCCGGCATCGGACTGGACAGCCTGCGGAGTTATGGCTCCCTCGAGGCCGGATATCAGATGACCGACGGTGAATTCAAAAGGGTACAGCAGGGCGAAAAGGAGCGTCAGCTCAGTGTGGAGACAGAGGGTGGGCAACAGCTGGGCAATGCCTATGCCTGGGGGGGTCGCTTTTCCTACAACAATGAAACAGTCCGCAATGCGCGATTCAACACGGCGATGCTTGATCTACCGGGAGTACCCTATTATCCGGTCGATCCCAACCCGAGTGACTGGAAGAAACAGCATTACAACCTGCAGATGAAAGTGTCGTCGAAGCCTCTGTACGAACGTTACCTCCTGGGTATCCAGGCGGAATACAAAGCGGAGACAGGTGCCAAACAGATGGACCCCCCCCGTTCGGAACTTTTCCGCTACTCCATCCATGTGAAGCCGGGCATCGCGGCAATCATGGGTTCCCATCGCGTGGGGGGGCTCAGCCTGGAGTATGAGAATATGATCCAGGAGACGCGGGGGGGCCATAGCAACAGCGATGACCAGGTAAACCAGAATGTGTTTGTGATGCGGGGGGGATTGGGTAACCATTATACTGCCGTGATCGGCGGCCTGCAGTCCCTGGGCAGCTTCATTTACGATGCCAACAAAGTGGGTGCCGGCCTGCAGTACGGCTGGCAACAACAAGCTCTTCGCTTTTTCGCAGAAGGGGGATACAGCTTCCGCGTGGAAGAGGCGGTGAGGGACATCACCAAACCCCCCCGGAAAGAGGGAACTATCCGCCAGCAGGAACTCTATGGACATGCGGCACTCCTGCATGAAGGAGTGAACCTGAACCGGCTGGATTTCTCCTACCGCAGCAGTAGAACGGATGGTATCGAGTTTGTACAGGTGCTGGACAACAGCTATGAGGTACAGCAATGGGTCGATCTCTACAGCAGCGTCCGCTCCACATACCGGCGTGATACCTACCGCCTGTCGTACGACTTCTTCCGCAATGCAGGGCAGGAGTATAGCTGGAAAGCGGGCCTCCATGCGCTTTACACGGTGACGGAT
>JMBV01000203.1_pt1 | contig 22493 bp, 25 predicted proteins | sample 616531 | NCBI WGS metagenome assembly JMBV01 (sample SAMN02727904, study PRJNA239997) | anaerobic digester metagenome | biome: anaerobic digester; isolation source: mesophilic anaerobic digester inoculated with municipal waste water sludge... | place: Germany: Bielefeld University, CeBiTec ...
TACTCAGTTCCTGCGTGGTTCAACATATATTGAGAGCATGTGGTACGTACGCCTGCTCAATTCAGATCGTGTTACGGCACAGTTTAATCTCAACCTGCACTTTTCCGGGGGGGCGAGATGCTGTTTCAGCAGGCTTTTTCAGTTTCAGCATCGATAGATAATATTATTAACCCTGTGAAAAAAAGGTTAGTTATCCCTGGATGAGGATTTTTCAATAGTATGTCAATCATCTAAAGTGGCAGTATGAAAAGTTATCGTCAAATGAAGAGTTTTCAATAGAGGAAGTCACTCTCCCCGGGTTAACGCTTACACCACCAATGTATTAGAATTATAGTCCAGAAAAATGGAAACAGTAAAAGAACAGATAGAAACACTTCGAAGAGAGCTTCATGAACATAATTACAGCTATTATGTCTTGTCGCACCCAACGATCTCTGATTTCGAGTTCGACAGGTTAATGAGGCAGCTTACTGAACTTGAGGCTAAATACCCCGAGTTCTACGATCCTAATTCACCGTCGGTGCGCGTAGGGAGCGATATCAACAAGAATTTCACCCAGGTGGTGCATAGCTATCCCATGCTATCGTTGCAAAACACCTACTCTGAGGGAGAGGCAGCCGACTTTTACAATCGTGTTAAGAGGGCCTTGAATGAAGATTTTGATATAGTATGCGAGCTGAAATATGATGGAACTTCAATATCGCTTATTTACGAAAATGGGAGGCTGATGCGTGCTGTAACACGAGGCGACGGAAAGATGGGCGATGATGTTACCGATAATGTGCGTACAATCCGCAACGTACCTCTGGTACTGAGAGGTGAAAATATACCGCCTTATTTGGAGGTCAGAGGTGAGATATTGATGCCATGGAGCTCTTTTGATGCTCTTAACAGAGAGCGGGCCGAGCAGGAAGAGCCTCTGTTTGCCAATCCCCGCAATGCTGCATCTGGCACGTTGAAAATGCAGGATTCACGAGTGGTGGCTTCCCGCAAACTGGAGTCATTCATCTATTATATGATTGGCGAGGATTTGCCTACGGGCAGCCATTTTAATAATATGGCCCTTGCCCGTACATGGGGATTGAATGTCTCCGATGCAATGAAGAGGTGCAGTACGCTCGATGAAATATTCGATTATCTGAAATATTGGGACAGTGAGCGCAAAAACCTGCCTGTAACAACCGATGGCGTTGTTCTCAAGGTAGATTCAATTTCGCAACAACGAAATCTGGGTTCTACCTCCAAGTTCCCCCCCGATGGTCTATAGCCTATAAGTTCAATGCTGAGCGGGCAGTCACCCGGTTAGAATCGGTCTCATACCAGGTAGGGCGTACCGGGGCGGTCACTCCTGTTGCCAATCTTGAGCCGGTACTGCTTTCAGGTACAACCGTTAAAAGGGCGTCACTCTATAACGAAGATGCCATCCTTGCGCTCGATCTGCATATTGGCGACATGGTGTATGTAGAGAAGGGAGGGGAGATTATTCCAAAGATCACCGGTGTGGACAAGGAGTCACGTTTCCTATTAGGCGATAAAGTAACATTTGCCCGTAAATGTCCCGATTGCGCGACACCGCTTGTTCGTAATGAGGACGAGGCAATACACTATTGCCCCCCCAATAGCGAAGGGTGCCCCCCCACGCAGATAAAGGGGCGCATAGAGCATTTTGTCACACGTAAGGCAATGAACATAACCATTGGGCCGGAAAACATCTCACTGCTTTATGAAAAGGGGCTTATTAATGATGCTGCCGACCTGTATTCATTGAGGTTCCACGATCTGGTGAACCTTGAGCGATGGGGGGGAGAAACCAGCGCCAATAATCTTCTTGAGAGCATAGAAAAGTCAAAGTCGGTACCCTATGAAAGGGTCCTTTTTGCTTTGGGAATACGCTTCGTCGGCGAAACAGTAGCACAGAAACTTGCGCATGCATTCCCTGATATAGATGCATTGGCAGAGGCATCATCAGAACAGCTGACTTTGGTAGAAGAGATTGGCGAACGTATTGCACAGAGTGTTATAGATTTTTTCAGGAATCCCGGCTTTGCCTGTTTCGTTAAACGTCTTCGCGGACACGGATTGCAATTTGCTTTAAGTGAAGATTTAATGGCTTCAAAAACCGATAAGTTGAAAGGGAAGACAATCGTCATAAGCGGAACTTTTGAACTTCATTCGCGTGATGATTATAAAGCAATGATCCTCCGGAATGGAGGAAAGAACAGCGGATCAGTATCAAAAAAACACCGATTATATTCTCGCTGGAGAGAATATGGGGCCGGCCAAGCTGGAGACAGCACGGAAACTGGGCATAAAGATTATCAACGAGAAAACATTTCTGGAGATGTTGCAGACAACAGTAGCCCAGTAAGTTTTTAAAATAATCATTATAAAGCGCTGAATATAAATAAAATATATCGCCCTTGGGACCCAAATGCAATCTGCTGGCTGCCAGCATTTTAAATAAATGTTTAACAAATTATCAAGATGAAATAGTAATATTTATTCTGGTTTCGCCTGATATTATGAAATTCAGGGTGAGTAAATGCTCCTGCGTGTCTACTGTTTCAGGTTCATGACACCCGGAAAAAAAAGGCAGTACGCTAAAAAAAATTGTATATTCGCACAAAAAAAAGTTATTTCATCTTATACTTTATGACAACTACATTAATTATTCTGGTTGCTACAGCAGCTTTGATGGTTTGGGGAAAAATCCGTTCCGATATTGTTGCGCTCTGTTCATTACTGGCACTTATTATTACAGGTATATTAACTCCTGAAGAAGCATTAGCCGGATTCTCAAGTCCGGTGGTAATTATGATTGCTGCCCTGTTTATAGTAGGCGGAGCTATATCGCAAACCGGCCTGGCTGGCAAGGTTAGCAACAACATTCTTAAATTTGCCGGGAACAATAATTTTAAACTTTTTATTTTGGTAATTCTTGTCACTGTCATTATCGGCTTGTTTGTGAGCAATACCGGAACAGTTGCTATTTTAATGCCTATTGTGGTGAGCCTGGCTGTAAAATCTAACATGAGTGCAAGCAGGCTGTTGATGCCAATGGCTTTTGCCAGCAGTATAGGTGGAATGATGACACTTATTGGTACACCTCCTACTCTAATTGTACATAACGCTCTGATAGAATCAGGATACGAGGGGGCTACAGTTTTTCACCACTCTACCGGTCGGCCTTATCTTATTGTTTTTCGGTATTCTGTTGTTGTGGCCATTGACCAGGGTGCTGGAGAAAAAAAGGTAAAAAAAGAGTCAATTGAAAGGAAGAACAGTGTAAAATCACCCGATCAGCTGGTGTCCGAATATCAATTGATTGAAAATATATACCGGCTGGAAATTGGGAAAAGCTCCCCCCCGATTCTAACACAAAAATTATCAGATCTGGATATAACCAAGCGCTATTCACTGCTTATCGCCGAGATACATACCCGCACATTCACTCCGCTTGGAAGAAATGTTCATACCTCTTTGCCCGAAGCAGGAACGGTTTTAACTGCCAATGACGTTCTCTATGTAGTAGGTGAATATGAGAACGTGGTGCGTTTTGCGGAAGATAACCAACTCTCATTTGTGGACAATCAGATGGGGGGGGAGCAGATCGAAAAACCACGTTTTGCCGGTAAATTCACGTTCGATGAGATAGGGATGGCTGAAGTGGTGCTACTCCCTAACTCAAGGCTAAACAACAAAATAGTGAGGAATTCTGAATTCAGACAAAACTATAATGTAAACATATTAGGTATTCAAAGAAAAGACCAGTACATTATTCAAGATGTGAAGGATGTGAAAATGCAGTCCGGAGACATGCTGCTTATACAGGGTACATGGGAGGATATTGATAGGCTGAGCCGGCTTGAACCCGAAGTTGTTGTTATAGGACAGCCTGCTGTAGAAGCGTCGAAAGTTCCGCTCGAGCATAAGGCACCTTTAGCTGCTTCAGTTATAGTGTTAATGATTTTGTCGATGGCCTTTAACTGGTTCCCTCCCGTAGTCTCTGTACTGATGGCAGCAATAGTACTCATACTCGGGGGGGTTGCTTCCGTACCGTGCGTGATGCTTATCGTTCTATTAACTGGGAGAGTGTTATTCTTTTCGCTGGGATGATGCCGTTGGCAACAGCGATGGAAAAACCGGCACCTCAGCTCTGGTCACCAATAGTATTGTGGGAAGTGTGGGTTCTTTCGGTCCTCAAGCAGTGCTTGCCGGACTGTTGTTAGCCACTTCGTTTGTTACAATGTTTATCAGTAATACTGCAACTGCTGTTTTGTTTGCACCCATTGCCCTGCATGCGGCAACCTCAATGGGTGTAAGCCCTTATCCTTACCTTATAGGTGTGGCAGTAGCAGCGAGCATGTGCCTTGCCAGCCCTTTCTCCACTCCTCCCAACGCTATGGTTATGTCTGCAGGAAGATATAACTTTATGGACTATATTAAAGTGGGGGTTGCCTTTACAGTTGATATATCTGATTATTATGATTTTTGCACTGCCGCTTTTATTTCCATTTTAATCATAAAATGCTATATCAAATTGTCACTAAATGCTCATGTACCTCATGGATGAGTCCCGTCCGAAAAGTCTCAATCATTGATAGCCAATAGAAATGTATATATTGATATTCAGGTTTTTTTTGGGGGTAGAAACATGCATTAATCATCTTCTGGTGAACGAAATCGAATAGCAGCGACACCTGAATGTAAGAATAAAAAAATTTATCGTGAAGATCAATCTTTCATTGTGAAGCTGTATGAGCCTATGTGGTGGCCGTCGGCAAAGATGTCTGTCTTGTATTTCCCCCCCGGCATCAGGTACTCTTCAATATTCCAATACATGGTTACAGGAATCTCTTCTCCGCCATATTCCACTGTGCGCTTCATTGAATAAAGAATGTTGCCGTTCTCATATTGAAATGTGTTGGACGGGCTTTTCGAAAGAACCGAACCATCCGGGCTCATAATCCTGATGTATATTGTGCGTTCTCCCGGATCGGTGGTAATATTCCGGGCAATGGTGAAAGAGACAACAAACTGTGTGCTCCGGCTTAAACGGGACTGTTCCCGGCCCCCCCTGTCGTTCACTGCTTTTGCGTTTATATTTGTTGCAACCAGCTGTGCTGCCAGCGACACCTTCTCAGAGAGTTGTTCCTTCTCTTGCGACACCTGTGTAAGTGTGCGGCTTGTCCTGTTATATTGTTCTGTTATCTGTTTGTTCTCTGCACGCAGCTCCTCGTTCAACCTGTTCAGGGAGTCTATTTGATGAATATAGGAACGTAATATTTTGCGGAGTGTTGCCAGTTCATCTTTCAGCCGTTTTATCTCTGCCTGGTCACTCGCCTTGGTCATCCGCAGCTCCTCCTGCAGGCGCAGAACTTTTGCCTGTTCATTTTCAAGTTTATACAGCAGTGAGTCATTCTGGACACTGAATTTAAATCCTTCATATTGCAGTGAAATTGCCTCATACTCATCTTCCAGCTCCTGCTTATCAATTGTGAACTGTTGCTGCATCTCATTTATTTTTGTATTGTTTGAGATGAGAAATCCAATAAGTATAGCCAATACTACGGCGAGTACACCAATCACCGCAATCAGCTGAGGTGTTCGTTCTTTAAAGTTTATCTTCATCTGAGCGCTTATTTTCCGATCTAATGCAAATTATCCGATCGAACGCAAAAATAAACTTTTTCAGTCTAAACCCCCAATGATTCATTAGCCTTTTTCGTTAATTTAAGAATTGGAAGTATATCCTTGCAGCTTGCCCGATCTATTTTTTTAAATAACTTCATTAAGATTGCATTATGCTCTGAAAGCTGTAACTGCTGATTGTACAAGTTGGATCATAAAAGCCTTGCTGGTATTACCTTGCGAGCAAATGGCAGTAACCTCTTATTGTACAAGTTGATTTTTTTAAAAAAAATAGATAATCGTGTTTTCGTGGTAAACTCCTCCAGAAAGAGCATTCCCTTATATGAGTTGCCTTTCTTGTTAAGACGGGGACTCCATACAGCGATGGTATATTTTCGGGGTGGACAGCCACTATACCGCCCCCCCACGCCGCTTTTTCCGGGTAACCCTACTTTAAAGGAAAATTCTCCCGCCTCATCATAAAATCCGCATGTTTGCATAAGGGCATTTGTCCTTTTAGTACGGCTTGCAGAAAGGATCCGTTCACCTGAATAGGGTACAACACCGTTGTTGGCAAGGAATAGGAAGGCTTTGGAAAGCTCCCTGCAGCTCATTTCAATGGAGCAGATGTGGAAATAGATATCCATCACCATGTCGATATCGTTCCTTATGTTCCCAAATGATTTCATGAGATTGACCAGTGCATGGTTTCTGAAACCGGTTTTTTTTCTCCGACAATGCAACCATAGGGTTATAGTTGATGGTGTTGACCCCGGTCAAACTCCTGATAAATGACAGAATGTTTTCTTTTGGCGAAGCAAGCTCGCTTGCAAGAATATCGCATATCACAATTGCCCCCCCTGCATTAATAAATGGGTTTCTAGGCGTACCTTGATCGTATTCAAGTTGTACGAGAGAGTTGAACGGCGTTCCGGCCGGCTCCAGCCCGGTTCTGTCCCATATGCTGCTCTTTACCCTGGAATAGGCAAGAACAAATGTAAATACTTTGGCAATACTTTGAATCGAAAAGCGCTTTTCGGCATCGGCGAAAGAAAATTCATCACCCTCTACAGTTGTAAGATGGACACCGAATTGATCAGGATTAACATCTGCCAGTTCAGGTATGTAGTCAGCTACCCGGCCTATATCTTCAATCGACTGCAGCTCATGGTATATTTCCTGAAAGATTGTTTCGTAATGCATTTTCATTTTTTTATAGCTAAAGACAAAGATAAATATTCCGTTTGTATGTCCGATTCAATCACCTAACGTCACTATTCCCGAATATGACGTATGAGTCCTCTCCGAAAACCTCAAAACCCAATTTTATTGGTTTGCAACTTATTAAAAATAAATGTTCATCTTGTGAAATTTTCAAGAAAAAAAAGACTTATCGGAGGAGACTCACCCATTAAATACCAAAGATATATGAAAAACCAGTATTAATTGTCTCTTGAACAACTTTTTTTTCTTAACTTTATCAGTTTAAACCGGGGGGGAATTAAAAACTGATATGAAAAGGAGTTTTTACAGTAAAATGAATTGCATGTTTTGCCTTAAAAGTTGTTTTTATTAATACAGAGGGTGGTTGTAAATCTTTTACCTGGAATGAATCATTAAAGTAATATATATGAAGAAATTGTTTTTCTACCTTTCATTTTGGTGTTTATTTTTCTTTACCGCATCTGCCGATGAGGGGATGTGGATGTTGCATTCACTTAAGCAACAAAAACTGAATGACATGAAGGAGCTAGGGCTAAAGCTTGAAGATTATGATATATACAACCCCCCCGATGGTTCTTCAATAAAAGATGCTGTTGTGCAGTTTGGCGGAGGGTGTACCGGGGGAGGTTATCTCCTCACAGGGGCTTGTGCTGACCAATCACCATTGCGGATATGGCCGTATACAGCAGCATAGCACACTTGAAAACAACTATCTTGAGGAAGGCTTCTGGGCAATGACAAAAGCTGAAGAACTCCCAAATCCGGGTCTTACGGTAACCTTTATTGAAGAAATTGAAGAGGTAACCGGCTATGTTTTGCAGTGCTTAGAGAGAGACAGGGAAGAAGATACCGATGGGGGGGCCCTTTTCCTCTCACCTTCTTATCTTAACAGGGTAGCAAGAGAGAAAGCAGGTGAAAAGTTCCTTTCTGAAAATTCAGGGACAGAGGTCGAAATAAAACCTTTCTTCAACGGGAATCAATATTATATGTTCACGAAAAAGATCTATTCCGATATACGTCTTGTAGGTGCTCCTCCCAGTTCTATAGGTAAGTTTGGCGCTGACACTGATAACTGGACCTGGCCGCGTCATACAGGCGACTTTGCTATTTTCCGTATCTATGCCGACAAAGATGGTAATCCTGCTGGATACTCTCCCGGGAACATTCCTCTCAGGCCAAAGCGATGGTTGACTATCTCGACAAAAGGAGTTAAAGAAAACGATTTTGCAATGCTGCTTGGCTTTCCCGGGACTACTAACAAATTCTACACTTCGTGGGAGGTGGCCGAACGAAGAGATATCGATAACACAGTTAGAATCAGGATGAGGGAGGTGCGTCAGAAAGCCATGCTTGAGGAGATGCTGAAAGATCCGGCGGTCAAGATTCAATATGCTTCCAAATATTCCGGATCAACAAACTCTTATAAAATGCAATAGGTACAAACTGGGCTATCAACATGCGTAATTTCGAGAAGGTGAAGTTAGAGCAACAGAACAGATTGTTGAAGTGGGCTGAAGAAAACAATCAACCCCCCCGTTTTAAAAAAAGCCTTGGATGAGATTGAGCGGATTGTGAAAGAGCGTGCAGATCTTCGTTACAGGAGATGGATGCTTAATGAAGGTATTGTGCGTGGATTGGAATTTTCTACATTGGCTACAGTCACAGCTGACAAGCTGGCAAAAGCATTGGAAGAAGGCAACCAATCTGAAGCAGATACGCTCAGGGCACAATTGATGAAAGAATACAGTATGTTTGCTGATAAAGACTACAACCGGGAAGTTGATAAAAAGGTAGCAAAAGAGATGATGCGTGAATATATCAGTTTGGTTCCTGAAGAGAATCTCCCTGGTTTTTTCAGTCTTATTTATAGTGATTTTGGCGGGAATAGCGATAGATTTGTCGATTTTCTGTTCAACCGTTCTCTTTTTGGGAATGAAATAAATATTCAAAACTTTAATGAAGGAGAGGTTGACGCAGAGACTATCATGAACGATCCAATGTTTCTATTCTCAAAATCGGTAGCTGAGGAATCTGCTTCGCTTGAGAAACAGCTGGCGGTCTTTGATGCTCCTTTTGCAATTGCCCGGAAGGCATATCTTGAAGGCATCCTGTCTATGGACGGGCCTTATGCCTATTTTCCCGATGCCAACCTTACACTTCGCCTGTCGTACGGACAGGTTAAAGGATACAAGCCTGGCGATGCTATCTATTATGCGCACCAGACTACCTCGACGGGGGGGTAATTGAAAAAGAGGACCCGGTAACTGGGAGTTTGTTGTTCCTGCAATGCTGAAAAAAAACTCTATCAGGAAGAAGATTTCGGACATTACGCAATGCATAACGGCAACATGCCTGTTGCTTTCGCTGCCACAACTCACACAACGGGAGGTAACTCGGGAAGCCCGGTCATGAACGGGAGTGGAGATTGATAGGAATCAATTTCGACCGTAACTGGGAAGGTGTTGGGGTGATATACAGTTTCTGCCCGATTATCAGCGAAGCATTATTGTTGACATTCGCTACGTCCTATTCATAATTGATAAGTTTGCAGGAGCAGGCCATTTGCTGAAGGAGCTTGACATGAACTGATAAAGATTGTATGGCCCTTTTCACTGATATTCTGCGGCATTTAATTATGTCATTTCATAAGTCGTTGGCTACCTGTAATATTCAATTCTTTCCACTGATATTCTTCAATTATTAATTATATAAATAGTTCAGTCAGGCCTATTCTTAAACATCACTCAATGACAGCAATTCCTGTCAACGGAAAAGACTTATCAGAGAAGACTCGCTTATTAAAGCGGACTAAGGTGATTATTTTTTTTAATACCTGACAATCAGCAAAAAGCATGAGGCTCTGTGGCGTCTATTTATGCTGATTGCTAATGGATTATGTGGCCATTCCAAGCTTTTTTTTACCGAAGCGGCCCCTATATAATAACAAGTTAATAAAAAAAGTAGTTCAATAGCAACTCTATTACCTAATTAAGTGTTATAATTGTAAGAATATTCACACGAAATAAAACACAATGTTATGAAAGCATCGGTCGGTTACTTTTTGTTCGTCTGTGTAATTATTTCCATTGCCGGTTGCAGTAGCTCAAAACTTGGCATATTTGATAGCAAGGCAGATAAATAATTGGGTTGTGGGAGGTGAAGGCGATCCACAACAGCGATGAATCGGGTTATAAGGTAATCCCGTCAGGGATGTTCAAGATGATTTTCCCCCCCGATGGCAGATTTATGAATTTCATGTCGACTGAAAAAGGGGGGGCAATAATAACTGTTGACGGTACATATAGGCTTGAAGGCGATATTTATACAGAAGAGATAGTGAATTCTTTCAATAAAAGCCAGGAGGGAAAGGATAACCCTCTTAATATAAAGCTTACGCATGAAAATTTTATGTATCTCCGCTGGTTTCAGCCAATTGATGAGTTTGGAGTGAAGCAGAACAGGTGGATAGAAGAGATATGGCAGAGAGTATGTATCGAGGATCTTGATGTGAGTAATGTGGACTTGCGGCAAGAACTGAAGCAGCTGCTTATTAATGAAGAGGTAATAGAAAAGGTAGTGGAATAGTAAATATGAATAAAATTGATGGCGACATTTTCAGAGCCGCCATCTAAAGAAAAAAAATCATAAACGCTGTAACGCTTCATCCAGATCTGCTTTAATATCGTCTATATGCTCAAGGCCAAGCGATACCCGAAGTAGGTTAGGATATACACCGGCGGCAACTTGTGCTTCATCGGAGAGTTGCTGATGCGTGGTACTTGCAGGATGTATGATCAGCGTTTTGGCGTCCCCCACATTTGCAAGGTGACTTATTAAAGATAGATTGTCAATAATCTTTGCTGATTGCTGAACATCCCCCCCTTTCACGAAAAATGAGAGTACTCCACCATACCCGTTGTTTTTAAGATACTTTTTAGCCAGTTCATGGTATTTGCTGCTTTCTAAACCAGGATAGTTCACCCCCCCTCCACCTTAGGATGTTTTTCCAGCCATCGGGCAAGTTCCAGTGCGTTCGAGTTTGTACGTTCTGCACGCAACGAAAGTGTTTCCAGTCCCAGCAGCAACAGGAATGAGTTGAAAGGACTGTTAACAGGTCCAATGTCGCGAAGCCCTTCTACGCGGCAACGTATTGCATAAGCAATATTCCCAAATGGAGATTTATCCCCCCCGAAGTTTTCCCAGAAATTAAGGCCATGATACCCCCCCTCCGATGGTTCACTGAACATAGGATACTTACCGTTTCCCCCCCAGTTGAAATTGCCACCATCGATAATCACCCCTCCCATTGAGGTTCCATGTCCGCCAATCCATTTAGTTGCTGAATGCAGCACTACGTTAGCACCCCACTCAATTGGGTTGAAAAGGTATCCTCCCTGACCAAACGTATTGTCCACAACCACTGGAATATCATGTTTGTGTGCTACTGAAATAATAGCTTCAAAATCAGGGATATTGTATTCTGGATTACCGATATTCTCAAGATAAATGGCCTTGGTCCTGTCATCGATAAGTGATTCAATACTTACTACATTATCACCATCAGCAAAACGGACCTCAATACCAAGGCGGGCAAAGGCCACCTTAAACAAATTGTATGTACCTCCATATATGAACGATGTGGAAACTATATTATCTCCAGCAACGGCAAGATTGTTTATGGCAATAAACTGTGCCGCCTGTCCCGAAGAAGTTGCCACTGCGGCTACGCCTCCTTCAAGGGCTGCCATTCGTTTTTCGAACACATCGGTAGTGGGGTTCTGCAGCCGGGTATAGATATTACCGAACTCTTTTAATCCAAAAGGTTGGCGCCATGTTCGGCGCTTTTAAATGTGTAAGCTGTGGTTTGATAAATAGGAACCGCTCTTGCACCAGTTACCGGGTCGGGTTCCTGTCCCGCATGTATTTGCAGGGTTTCAAAATGTTTCTTTCCCATATTTTTAAAAATTAATATTCCGCAAAAATACGAGAAAAAAAATGCAAAACGTCTAAGTTTGTCGTAAATAAGTGATATTTTAACACTTAATCATTAAACAACCTGCTCCTGGCAATCATGCATGCTCCTATAATGCCAGCCTTGTTTTTTTAGTTTCGAAGTTAAGATTCGCGTATCTTTATTAACCAGGTTAAGCGAGTATTTTTTTGATTGAGTTCCTTATTGGGAGCATGATAAATCCATCTGTTTCAGCTACCTGTCCTCCAATCACCACCAGCTCCGGATTAAAAATGTTGATTAATCCAGCAATATATTTCCCTAATTTGTTTCCCACCTCTTCCACAATCTCAATACAGAGGGGATCTTCCATGTTTGTGGCTTTAATGATGTCGGTGAGTGTCAGTTTGCTCAGATCTTTAACATGCTCTGTAAGAATGGAGCTCTCGCCCTTTGCAATTCGTTCAAGAATAGTTCTGTGAATAGCCAAACCTGATGCTTCGGTCTCCAGGCATCCCTTTTTACCGCAATGGCAAATAATTTCATTATCAAAAATCGGAAAATGTCCGAATTCACCCGAGAATCCCGATTTCCGTAATAGGGCTTGCCATCTATTATAATACCTATACCAAGTCCCCCCCATGAGATATTCACAAAATCACATTCTGTTCACCCTCCACAATTCCTTTCATATATTCGCCATAGGCCATAGCACGAGTGTCGTTATCAATACCCACATTATGATTGAGCTTTTTAGAAAGCGTTTCACTGATAGGGCTCTCGCTAAAGTAGAAGCTGCTGTAACTATATCCTGATTCAGGGTTTACCCGTCCCGATATATTCAGGTTGATATTAAAAATTTTTTTCTTCAGATCGCCCGTCTTATCAATAAAGTTTTGTATGTAATCACAAAGCATGTCGAATGACTCAGGTGTGTTCTCATACGTGTATGATATCCCTATCTGATGATCAACAATGTTTCCTGTAAAATCCATAAGGCAATATTCAGATGATGCCGGCTCATATCCACTCCCACGAAATAGGCCGATGAGGGATTCAATCCATAAACACTTGGATGCCTTCCACCTGGAGTGTGTATTTTCCCGAACTCGTCTATCAGCCCCCCCTGAGCCATAAGCTCCGTGATAAATTTTGTGACTGTGGGTACACTTAAATCCAGCTCTCTTGATAACTCAGATATAGTATCGTTGCCCGATGTAATAAAATGGGTAATAATGTCTTTCTTTATTTGGATGTTTTTTTGGGCTTTTGTCGTCTTTAAAAAAAATTTTTCTCCATTACATTCTTGATGAATAATTATTGATTTAGCAAGAGGGTGTGTTTTTCATTTTTAGAATATCTAAAAATGAAAAAAATTATCACTTTTATCTTTGACCGTAAACATATCAAATGCGGTTGATTACAATCATACATAGTGATTTATCATGCTCGGGATACAAAATTACAACTATTTTTGGTTAATCAAAACTAAAAATGGAATCTATTCAAAATGTATAAGAATCTTTCTCTGATATTTCATTTTTTTTAATTAATTATGCATCTTTGTAATTAATTAGTGTCTTTCTCGCCTGATATGGATACTATTGAACAAGTCGGCATACTATAAATTAATAAACTATGAAATACTTTTTTTCTTGTACCCGCTGCTTCAGTTACAGCGCTGGTATTTGCTTATTATTTCTTTAAAAAAAATGATGAGGGAGAGTGAAGGGACAGAGAAAATGAAAACCATTGCTCAATACGTCCGCGAAGGTGCCATGTCTTATCTTAAACAGCAGTATAAAGTGGTCACTGTTGTGTTTATTATTCTGGCAGTAATCTTTGCAGCAATGGCATTCTTCGGTTTACAGAACAACTGGGTCCCTTTCGCTTTTCTCACTGGTGGTTTTTTTCGGGGGGGTTGGCAGGTTTCTTCGGCATGAAAACGGCAACTTACGCTTCAGCCAGGACAGCCAACGCGGTGCGACGGTCACTGAACAGCGGATTACAGATAGCTTTCAGGTCGGGGGCTGTGATGGGCCTGGTTGTAGTAGGACTGGCACTGTTAGATATCTCGGCATGGTTTCTTATTCTTAACTTTTTTTGTGGAGAATGCCGATGCCGGACATAAGCTAATTATGATAACCACTACCATGCTTACTTTTGGAATGGGAGCCTCCACTCAGGCCCTGTTTGCCCGTGTGGGAGGTGGAATCTATACTAAGGCTGCCGATGTAGGTGCTGATCTTGTGGGCAAGGTTGAAGCTGGCATTCCTGAGGATGATCCACGTAATCCCGCTACCATAGCCGATAATGTAGGAGATAACGTGGGCGATGTAGCCGGCATGGGCGCCGACCTGTATGAGTCGTATTGCGGATCTATTCTTTCTACTGCAGCTCTTGGCGCCTCGGCCTTTATATTAGATCCAGCTATGCAGCAGAGAGCAGTTTTTGCACCCATGATCATAGCTGGTATTGGTGTATTCCTCTCAATTATTGGAATTTTCCTGGTAAAGACGAAAGAGGATGCTACTGTAAAAGATCTTATGAGATCACTCAACAGGGGTGTAAACGTAAGTGCATTTTTGATTGCAGCCTGTACTTTTCTCATTTTATATTTGCTCGAGTTCAACAACTGGCTTGGATTGTCGTTTTCAGTTATAACAGGGCTTCTTGCCGGGATTATCATAGGACAGGGTACCGAATATTTTACCTCTCACTCCTACAAGCCTACAAGAAATATTGCCAACAGTGCAAAACGGGACCGGCTACAGTAATAATATCAGGTATGGGTACAGGACTTGTTTCCACTGTTATCCCGGTAATAACCATAGCACTTGCAATTCTTATATCATATCTTTCCGCAACACGTTTCGATATTAATAATATGCTTACTGCCGAGAACCTTAGTATGGGATTGTACGGCATAGCCATCGCGGCAGTCGGAATGCTCTCTACGCTGGGGATTACCCTGGCTACCGATGCTTATGGTCCCATTGCCGATAATGCTGGCGGAAATGCAGAGATGAGCGGTCTTGAGCCGGAGGTGAGAAAACGTACCGATGCGCTGGATTCATTGGGTAACACTACTGCCGCAACAGGTAAAGGTTTTGCCATCGGGTCGGCAGCACTTACAGGACTGGCTTTGCTGGCATCATATATGGAGGAGATAAGGATTGGCATGCTTCGCATAGGCGACAATATTCTTGAATTTGCCAATGGCGAAACGGTAGAGGTTGCAAAGGCCAGCTTCGTAGATTTTATGGATTATTTCCAGGTTACACTGATGAATCCGAAAGTGCTTTCCGGCATCTTTATAGGCTCTATGATGGCTTTCCTTTTCTGTGGCCTGACCATTAATGCTGTTAGCAGGGCAGCTCAGAAAATGGTTGAAGAGGTGCGCCGCCAGTTCAGGGAAATTAAAGGAATATTAACCGGAGAGGCTACTCCCGACTATGCTCGTTGCGTGGCTATCTCAACCAGAGGAGCACAACACGAGATGCTGTTACCCTCTCTGCTGGCAATTATTGCTCCAGTACTTACCGGGCTTATGCTGGGTGTGGCAGGTGTAATGGGCTTACTGGCCGGAGGTCTGGGTGCTGGATTTGTACTTGCGGTTTTTATGGCCAACTCAGGCGGAGCCTGGGATAATGCCAAAAAGTACATTGAGGAGGGACATCTTGGAGGAAAGGGAGGTGAAGCTCACAAGGCTGCTGTTGTGGGTGATACAGTGGGCGATCCGTTTAAAGACACTTCCGGCCCGTCATTGAATATACTTATAAAACTAATGAGTATGGTTTCCATTGTGATGGCCGGCCTTACGGTATCGTGGAGCCTTTTGTGAACTATTGCGATAAGTGAGAGCAGATAAAAAGCTTGCTTTTGATATGCCGAACGCAGCAATAGTCTAACTTTAGTGAATATTATCATTTTGTGTATATTGTGATCGAATAACTTTTTGTAAATTTGTCGGCTTAAAATCGAGACTCATTTTGAAATAATCATTAACATCAAAATAGCAATTAAATTATGAGCTTTCTGACGAACGACAAATTAACAATTGTGGGAGCTGCTGGTATGATCGGCTCAAATATGGTGCAGACTGCCGCTATGATGCGCTTAACGCCTAATATATGCCTTTACGACCCGTTTACAAGGGGCTTGGAGGGTGTGGTTGAGGAGATGCGTCATTGCGGATTTGAAGGTGTAAACTTCACTTTTTCCACCGATGTAAAAGAGGCATTCACCGGTACAAAATATATGATCTCATCGGGTGGTGCACCTCGAAAAGATGGGATGACACGCGAAGATTTGTTGAAAGGAAATGCCGAAATAGCTGCCCAGCTTGGGAAAAATATCAAATTGTACTGCCCCCCCGGCCTTAAGCATCTCACCGTTATTTTCAATCCTGCTGATATTACTGGCCTGGTAGCATTGATCTACTCAGGTCTGAAACCTTCACAAGTAACCACATTGGCGGCGTTAGACAGCACACGCCTGCAAAGCGAACTGGCAAAACACTTTGGTGTTGACCAGAGCAGCGTAACCGGTGCCAGGACTTATGGAGGGCACGGTGAACAGATGGCTGTTTTCGCTTCAACAGCGAAAGTAGGCGACAAGCTATTAACAGACCTCATAGGAACACCTTCACTGACAAATGAAGAGTGGAGTGAACTTAAAAAAAACGTGTTACCAAAGGTGGCGCAAACATTATAAAGCTGCGTGGGCGTTCTTCATTCCAGAGTCCTGCATACACATCGGTAGAGATGATTCGTGCAGCCATGGGCGGTGAAGAATTCCGCTGGCCTTCCGGATGCTACGTGAATGATCACGAATTTGGCCATATTATGATGGCAATGGAAACAACACTTGACACTAACGGTGTGTCGTATGGTGAGGTAAAAGGTTCAGAAAGCGAAATTGAGGAATTGAAACAGAGCTACGGACACCTTGTCAAGCTTCGTGATGAGGTGATATCAATGGGTATCATCCCTTCAATAGATCAGTGGAGCAGTGTGAATCCTAATCTTTAAGTAGAGGTAGTTGTTATAATACATAATAAAAGGAGGCTGAAATTCAGTCTCCTTTTTGTTATATTTTATTAGATATCAAGTTTGAAAAACATTTTCTACAAAGCGTTTTTGAATATCATTCAGAAGATTAAGTAGGCCGGCGTTATGTCGAACTTATTTATGTTAATATGATAAAAGTCGCCTATCACCCTCCAGCTCCCGTAACCGGGTGATATCCTGTGTTACTTCCTCACTCTCAGATATTCACCGTTTCCGCCACGTACAGCTGAATATTCAATATAAATAAATCGCCCCTTGAAGTCTGAGATCCAGAAAACAGCTTTATTCTCTTTGCCGCTCTTGAAATCCGTTAGAATACGTTCTACCACATGCACGCTTCCCAACGGTGTTACCCTTCTCCCCCCCTTATCATTGTCAGCAGCATTTTAAAAGGTTCGCTTGCCCTTACTGCATGAGAAACATTTGCCGGCATTATTATACAGTCTCCTTTTTCCAAAAAGTGAATTATGCCTCCCAGCTCTATCTCCGCCTTCCCTTCGAGTATTTGGACAAAAGCATCGTAGTTTGCGGTATGCTCGGTCAAACCCTGTTCTTTATCGAAAGAAAAGAGGGTAATATTTCCAGCCCTGTTTTTTTTGTTACCTGTTTGCTTACAACACCGCCCGAAGCATATTCTATCGATTCAGCCAGGGCAATGACTTTTGATTTTTCGTATGTTGCCATATTGTTATTCCTATAAAAAAAAGTTAACTAAAATGATGTAGCTTATTTTTTTTGTTATCCGTATTTTCCTATTTAAACATAGGAACTTATAAGTTGCAAGTTACAATTTGTGTAATATAGTTTTCCTTTAGAGGGCCATCTCTAAGCATTCAGCATCACCTTCATATCTTCATCAACGTTTGTGATCCCCCCCGAAATACCGAAGTTGTTTACCAGTACATTTATTACATTGGGTGAAAGAAATGCAGGCAGGGTGGGGGGGCCGAGATGTATATTCTTCACCCCCCCTAAGGATAGAAGCGCCAGCAGTACAATTACCGCCTTTTGTTCATACCATGCAATATTGTAAACAATTGGCAGGTCGTTCAAATCATCCAATCCGAATGCTTCTTTGAGTGCTAGTGCAATTTTCACAAGCGAGAAGCTGTCGTTACACTGTCCCGCATCCAGTATGCGGGGAATGCCGTTGATATCACCCAGAGGAAGTTTGTTGTAACGGTATTTTGCACACCCTGCCGTAAGTATTACTGTATCTTTAGGAAGCTTTTCGGCGAATTCGGTATAGTAGTTGCGCCCGCTCATACGTCCGTCACAACCGCCCATAACGAAAAATTTACGTATTGCACCTGTTTTAACAGCATCAACCACTTTATCGACCAGTGCAATCACCTGATTGTGGGCAAAGCCTCCAATGATCTCACCCGATTCAATCTCTTCCGGTGGAGCACATTTTTGTGCATGTGCTATCAATGCTGAAAATCTTTGGGTTGGCCATCCTTCCGGTCTTCTATATGCTTAAACCCTTCGAATCCCGATGCACCCGTGGTATACACCCTGTCAGTATAGGTGGACGATCTCTTTGGTGGAACAATACAGTTGGTAGTAAAAAGAATAACGCCATTGAAATTTTCAAAATCCTCTGTCTGGTGCCACCACGAGCTTCCATAATTTCCTACAAAGTGTTTGTATTTTTGAATGCCGGGTAGTAATTAGCCGGGAGCATCTCGCTGTGTGTATAAACATCTACACCGGTTCCTTCGGTCTGTTTCAGAAGCTCTTCCATATCTTTCATATCGTGCCCGCTTATGAGGATACCCGGGTTTTTGCGAACACCCAGGTTAACTTTAGTTATTTCCGGATTTCCGTAGCTCGAAGTATTAGCCTTATCCAGCAACGCCATTGCCTGCACCCCGTATCTTCCGGTTTCCAGCACTAGTGCTGTCAGCTCATCAGCCGTTAGAGAATCGTTGGTCACATCAACCAGTGCCCGCTGCATAAAGCCATAGATTTCATTATCTTCATAACCAAGGTTGAATGCATGTTCAGCATAGGCTGCCATTCCCTTTAGCCCGTAAGTAGTCAATTCGCGCAGTGAACGGATATCTTCGTTTTTGTAGTCAATATACCTGCATCCAATGCTTTTCTGCCATCTCCTCTTCAGACTCACCGGTCCAGAAGGCCCCCCCGTCGTAGGTAATACCTTCAATGTTTCCACCTGCTGATATCAATCTCTCTTTGGCCGCGTTTCTCATTTCGTATGCCATTAGTATACGTGTGATGAAACGGCTTTTATCGAAATTCGCGTTGGTGATAGTCATAAAGAGGCTGTCGGTAATAAACTTGTTTATTTCTGGTATCTCAATGCCAAGTTCCCTTAACCGGACGGTATAATGCGAAATCCCTTTGCAGAGAAACATCAACAAATCCTGCAGATTAGCTACTTCGGCAGTTTTCCCGCAGACACCCTTTACGGTACAACCTGTATTTTTACTGGTTTCCTGACACTGAAAGCAAAACATTTTTTTTCCATATACTTTTGTTTTTATTGTTATTGAGTGATGCAAATATATCCTGATTCAATAGCAAAATGTGTAACCAATGTTACAATTTGTCGATTTAATAATATTTAACAAATGAAGTCATTGTCTGATCTTCCCCCCCTAGTTGTACCTTTGTTTCAAAACAAAAATGCGATGTCAGAATACAATATAACCTTGTGTCCTCTTTTCTACAATCTATCATTAGAGGAGACAGATGAAATTCTGGAACGCTCTGTATCTGAAGTACGAACATTGGACAAAGGCAATTATGTTACCCGTCAGGGTGATAAAATAAACTGTCTTTACCTGCTGATGGATGGTCTCGTACGAACGGAAATGGTTGCCAAAGATGGAAATGTTCTTGAGATTGAGTTCATTGAACCTGTGAGACCGCTAGCCCCCCCTGCCTTTCTTGTTGCTTCCGAAAACCGGTATCCGGTAGATGTGATCACTGCTGAGAGAAGCGTTTTTTTATGTTATTCCCAAATCGTTGTGGTTAAAGGAGATGATGATGAATGAAAAGCTGCTTATCAACTTTATGAAAGTCAACTCCAATATAACAGTCTTTCTTTCAAAAAAAGTTGCAAATGATGTCGATTAAAAGTCTCAAGGGCAAGCTCTCTCTATATATACTTGAGAATACAACCCCACAGAATAACTCTTTTATTTTAAGGCGCACCCAGACACAATTAGCGGAATATTTTGGAGTACAGCGCCCTTCCCTGGCACGCACTCTTGGTGAAATGATCCGTGAAGGGTTGATATCGCTTTATAAAAGAGAACTGAAAGTGCTTGACAGAAAAAAAAGCTGGAAGATTTGGTTTAACACCTCCATTTTGGTTTTTGTAATGATTTACCGGTGAAAAGCAGTTTAGACTAAAATAAAAGTATATATTTGCAAAGAAAGAGGAAAAGTATTCACTATCATATTAATCTAAAAGTCATGAGTAATCAATTATCAAGAAGAAAATTTATTAAAACGGCTGCTGTAGGTGCCGTTGGTGTTACTGTTTTTCCACAGTTTCTAACTTCGTGTAAACAAAACAAGGCTGCAGGTAGTGATGACGAAATCATTCGCCTTGGTTTTATAGGCCTTGGCCAGCAGGCTATGTATCTGTTAAATGGATTTATTGGTATTCCTGGAGTGCAGGTGGTTGCCGGAAGCGATGTTTACGGTATAAAACGGGAGCGGTTCTTAAAGCGTGTGAACGTGCATTATGCTGATAAGCAGCAGGAAGTTGCCGTTGAAACGTATGAGAACTACAAGGATCTGATTGCGCGCGAAGATATTGATGCTGTGGTTATTGCCACGCCAGATCACTGGCATGCTTTTATGGCGATAGATGCCTGCAATGCAAAGAAAAACATCTATCTGGAAAAACCGCTGACATTTACCATTAAGGAGGGTCAGATGCTGGTGAAAGCTGTTCGCGACAATGGTGTGATTCTTGGTGTAGGCAGTCAGCAGCGCTCCGACGCTAATTTCCAGCACGCCGTGAAAATGGTACAGGAAGGAAAGATTGGCAAAATAGAAAAGTAAACGCCTACGTAGGCGCTCCTCCCAAACCGTACGATCTTCCCGAGGAACCCGTTCCTGCCGATTTGAACTGGCCTTTATGGTTGGGCCCGTCTGAGTTTGTTCATTACAACTCCCAGCTGAACCCACCAATATCGCTCGATCCTGAACAGAATGAACAGTTCTGGGGCGCATGGCGCTGGTATAAGGAGCTTGGTGGCGGTTTCACCACAGACTGGGGCGCACATATGTTTGATATAGTTCAGTGGGGGGGCCTTGAGATGGATAACAGCGGACCCGTTGAAATTATTCCCGCCGGCTATGAAGATACAAAATTCCTCACCTATAAATATGCCAACGGCGTTGTTATGACCGAAGAGCCTTTCGATGAGCAACAGACCAAAGGTGTGAAATTCTGGGGGGGCGACAAAGGGTGGATAGAGGTTTCGAGAGGCCATTTCGTTGCGTCAGACGACAGCCTGTTACCTCCAAAGGTGGAAGTTGCAGAGGGCGCTTATGAGACTAAAATACCACATCTCGAAAATTTTATTGAATCATTAAAGGCAAAGACCGATCCGGTTGTCCCCCCCGTGGAGACAGGTCATCGTTCTTGTACCGTATGTACGCTGGGTAACATCGCCTACGATCTGGGCCGTCCCATCAAGTGGGATCCGGCAACAGAGAAGTTTGTTGATGATACGGAAGCCGAAGCCAACAGGCTTTTAATAAAACTTACAGCGAAGGATACGTCTTGTGACAATAGAATCGTAATTAATTATAAAAGCTGCCACATGGCAGCTTTTTTTTCACTCTTCCGGTTTGAGCATGATCCCCCCCAGCTCATCCAGCTGTTCCTGCTCAACTCGCGAAGGCGCATCAATCATCACATCTCGTCCTGCCGTATTTTAGGGAAGGCAATACAGTCGCGGATACTGTCTAACCCCCCCGCAAATATAGATACAAACCGGTCAAGCCCAAAAGCTATTCCACCATGCGGAGGCGCACCAAACCTGAATGCATTCATAAGGAACCCGAATTGTTCCTGCGCCTTTTCTTCGGTAAAACCCAGTACCGAGAACATCTTCTTCTGCAAAGCACTGTCATGGATACGTATTGAGCCACCGCCAACTTCCACGCCATTGATTACCATGTCGTATGCATTGGCACGTACGTCTCCCGGGTTGGAGTCGAGCAGGGGTATATCTTCTGGTTTAGGAGATGTGAACGGGTGGTGTTTAGCGAAAAACCGATTCATCTCTTCATCCCTTTCCAATAATGGGAAATCAACCACCCATAGGCATTGATAGTTGTTTTTGTCTCTCAGTCCCAGGCGCGATCCCATCTCCAGACGCAATTCAGACAGCTGTCTCTGAGTCTTCTCCCTCTCGCCGGCCAGCATCAGTATCAGATCGCCCTGCCTGGCATTGCAGCGTTCAGCCCATTTCAGCAGCACCTCTTCGCCGTAGAATTTATCTACCGATGACTTGAGTGATCCATCTTCGTTATAACGCACATAGATAAGGCCTTTGGCTCCAATCTGGGGCCGTTTCACGAAATCAGTCAGTTCATCAAGTTGTTTGCGGGTGTAGGTAGAG
>JMBV01000204.1_pt1 | contig 22472 bp, 37 predicted proteins | sample 616531 | NCBI WGS metagenome assembly JMBV01 (sample SAMN02727904, study PRJNA239997) | anaerobic digester metagenome | biome: anaerobic digester; isolation source: mesophilic anaerobic digester inoculated with municipal waste water sludge... | place: Germany: Bielefeld University, CeBiTec ...
TAAACGAGGGATTAAGTATGAAAATATGTAAATTAAAAAAAACGGAAAAGAATTGGTAATAAGGAAAGCAGTACGAGAAGATGCTTCTAAGATAATCGACTTTACAAAAACTGTATTTGGAGAAACAACTTATTTGACACGTACTCCAGAGGAGTTTCTAATTACTGTTGAAGAGGAAGAAAAATTTATAGAAGAAACAAACAAAAAGAATAACTGCATATTTTTAGTTGCAGAAGTTGATAATGAAATTGTTGGGACCTTAACTTTTAGTGCATCTAGTTCACATCGAACAAGACATATAGGTGAATTTGGGATGTCTGTTAAAAAGGCATATTGGGGGGTTTAGGTATCGGATCAAACTTGTTAGCTTACCTTATTGATTGGGCTAGAGAGACAGGGGGGGTAATTAGAAAAATTAATTTAAAAGTGAGAGAGGATAATGTTAGAGCCCGTACGTTGTATGAAAAATTTGGTTTTAAAACAGAAGATAATTACCCGATATTTTATATTGAGGGAAATTTTACAATGTAATAGAAATGGGTTTGGAAGTCAACTAAATAATCCTTTTAACCAAAAATCAATACAACCATCTGCTAGAGCTTCTAGACTTGAAATCATAAGGTCTGTTGGCAGGTTAGCTTCTTTGTATGCGAGGGGGAGTTCAGTGCATCCGGCAATTATTGGGACATTTTTTTTCTTTCCATAACTTTTTTTAGTAACGGTTCTAGCCTTTTTCCACTTTCTTTTATGTTTCCAGCTTTTACCAAATCAACGGCTTTTGAATATCTTCTAGCAATTCCCAATCTGGATAAAATAGTATATAATCTTCTTTTCTTGCATATTTACCGTATAAATTTATTTTTCTAGTTGACAATGTAGAAATTATCCATGCACCATTTGGAGAAATCCTTTTGGCTTTGATAATTGTTTGTTCTATTATGTGTATAAAGGAGTATTAAGTTCATCAATAAAAGTGTCAATAAAATAGTGAGCTGCGTTACATGGTACAGCTAAAAAGTCTGCACCCCCCCATTTTTTTAAAGTGTATAAGCCTTCTTTTAAATATGGAGTAGGGTTTTCTCCATTTTCAAATAATGCTTTGTTTCGATCTGGTATTTGAGGATTCATAAGAAGAAAGATCTTTGGATATTCTTGATCACAATTAGCGGGATATTTTGTTATTAAAATATTCAAAAATTCAACTGTAGCTGCTGGTCCCATTCCGCCTAAAACACCTAAAATTTTTTTGAGTTTGATTAATTAAATAATTTGTCTTAGATCGTCACCTCAATTTTTAAATGTAAATTGAGAAATAAAAGGCCATTTAATATTTGGATTTAATGAATTTTTGACTTGATTTTCTATTAATTTTATGATATTCTCTATAAAAAGATTACCTTATATTTAATCTTTTGTCAAGTATTATTAACGTTAAAAGATTGAGATTTTAATCATAAATGATTTTAACTATGATCAAAACCATGAGACGCCCATGTAGGTCGTCTCTACAAAAATTCATAAATGATTTTAACTACGATTAAAGGAGGTTTAATAGTGAAATCATATAGAAAAGAACTTTGGTTTAATACTGAAAAAAAGAAGAGAGTTTATAAACATAACGCCTCTTGTAGAAGAATGTTTAAGAGAAAGTGGGATAAAGGATGGCTTACTGTTATGTAATGCTATGCATATTACTGCAAGTGTGTTTATTAACGATGATGAAAGAGGGTTACTGCAAGATTTTGAAAATTTTCTAGAAAAACTTGCTCCAGAAAAGCCTTATAGTCAATATAGGCATAACACTTTAGAAGATAACGCTGATGCACACTTAAAAAGGACAATTATGGGTAGAGAGGTTGTTGTTGCAGTTACTGATGGAAGATTAGATTTTGGCCCCCCCTGGGAACAGATATTTTATGGAGAATTTGATGGAAAGAGGAATAAAAGAGTATTAGTAAAAATAATAGGTGAATAAAAATCAAAAAAACAGGAGGTTGATCTTTAGGATGGATATAAGAGAAATTATCAAGCAAAGAAGAACTATTAGAAGGTTTAAACAAGATCCTGTTCCTCAAGAGATTCTAATAGATTTGGTTGATTGCGCAAGATTAGCTCCTAGTGCCTCAAATATGCAGCCACTTGAATATGTAGTAGTGTCTAAGAAAGAAATTTGTGATAAGATTTTTGAAAATTTATCTTGGGCTGGATATATTGCTCCAAAAGGCACACCAAAAGATGATGAAAAGCCTACTGCCTATATTGTTATATTGGTAAATAAAGCACGATCTACAAAGTGGATCGGTCATGATATTGGTGCTGCTTTTGAAAACATACTGTTAGCAGCATGGGGGGGATTAGGTATAGGTAGCTGTGTTATTGGGTCAGCAAACAGAAAAAAATATTAGAGAAATACTGGATATTCCTTTTGAGTATGAAATTGATACTGTTATAGCTTTAGGTTATAAGGCCCATGAATCGTTCGTTGAGGATAACGACGAGACAGTTAGATATTATTTAGATGAAGAGGGTAACTACCATGTTCCTAAAAGGCCTTTAGAAAAAAATCATTCATTTTGATGCTTTCTAATTTTTTTGTTTTGAAGGTATGATATAATTTGAATGATAAAGTACATGTTTTCTAATAAACAATAATTTGTTCTACAAAAGGAGGTGCAAGCTATGGATGATGTTGTTGAAAAAGCGTTTGAATCGTATCGTTTATGGCTTGAAAATATTGATGATGTTGAACTGAAGGAAGAACTGTTAAGTTTAAAAGGTAATGAAGAGGAGATAATAGATAGATTTTACAAAGATTTAGAATTTGGGACAGGAGGGTTAAGAGGGAAAATTGGTGCAGGAAGTAATAGAATGAATGTTTACACAGTTGCGCGCGCAACTCAGGGATATGCAAATTACCTAAAAAAAGTATAAAGATTTTCCTAGTGTAGTTATTGCATATGATACGAGAAGATATTCAGACCTTTTTGCAAGGGTTGCCTCTAGTGTTTTGGCCGCAAACAATATTATTGTATATATTTTTGATCAAGTTGCTCCTACCCCCCCTTGTTGTCTTATGCTGTTAGGAGATTAAAAACTGATGGTGGTATTATTATAACAGCTAGCCACAATCCTCCTGAATATAATGGATATAAGGTTTATACTGCTGATGGGACACAAGCTGTTCCAAGATATGCAAATGAGATAACAAATGAGATTGAAAAATTAGATTATTTTAAGGATATTAATATAGTATCCTTTGAAGAAGGCATTCAATCAGATAAGATAATTATACTTAATGAAGAGATATTTAATGATTATTTGGATGAAATTGAAGGATACATAAGAAGTTTAAATCCTAACCTTAGTGTAAAACCTGTAATAGTTTATACCCCTTGTATGGAGCGGGGGGGTTAAAGTTAGTGCATGATATATTAACTAGATTAGGGTTTGAAGTTAATCTTGTTGAAGAGCAATCGAAAGTCGATCCTGATTTTCCAACTCTAAAGGTGCCTAATCCTGAAGAAAAAGATGCCTTCGAATTGGCATTAAAGAAGGCCAAAAAGGTTAATGCAAATTTAGTTCTTGCAACTGATCCTGATGGAGATAGAATAGGTGTATACGAGAAGTTTAATGATGAGTACGTAACTTTTACAGGAAACCAAGTAGGAGTAATGTTAACCCATTTTCTGTTGAGAAAATTCTACGATTATTCTTCTATAAAACCAGGTGATTATGTTGTAAAACTATTGTCACAACAGATATGGTAAAACCAATAGCGCAAGAGTTTGGGGTAGAAGTTGAAGAGACTTTAACGGGATTTAAGTTTATCGGAGAAAAGATCGAAAAAAATAAAAAGAAAGGTAAAAAGTTCTTGTTTGGTTTTGAAGAAAGTTATGGCTATTTAGCTAATGATCATGTTAGAGATAAGGATGCAATTATTACCGCAGCACTTATTGCCGTTATGTCGTCTGAGTTATTAGCGGTTAACAAAACACTCACTGAATATTTAAAAGAACTGAAAGAACGTTATGGTTTTTATGAAGAAAAATTACTATCTTTTACCTATGAAGGTTTCTAGGGATTCAAAAAAATAAATAGGATCATGAGCAAGATGAGAAAGATGCCTCCAGTAAAAATAGGTGAGTATGAGCTTAAAGAAACACTTGATTATTTGAAAGGTGTGGAGGGATTTCCTAAGTCAAATGTTGTAGAATTAAGATATGGAAAGGTTAAACTAATAGGAAGGCCATCTGGTACCGAACCGAAAATAAAATTTTATATTATGGTAAATGGTCAATCTGAAGAAGAGGCTAAACAACTTATCAATGAAGCGGAAAAGGCTGTTTTTGAGATTGTAAATGTGTAAGAGATAAAAAGTTAGGGGTGGTTTTTATGGAGTTTCATTATCTCTTGTTTTCACATGACGGAGACTTTGTGGAAGTAAAAGATGTAAATTATCAAGAACCTAATATTTTAGTTATCAACGACAGTTTTCTTAAACAGTTGAAAAATAAGAAAAACCGGCAAGACTATGATTACATAGGATATTTTTGGTTGAAGAAGACAATAACGATCTTTCTGGTATTGTTCGACATTTGAAGGTAGATTCGCGTGGAAAAGGGCCTTTAAAAGCTGTTTATACAGATCATATTTCTGATATGGTTAGAGAACTGTATGGGGGGGATTTTGTTGAAATAATTTCAAGGTTTATAGGATTAAGAAAAGTGATAGCATCTTTTAACGAGCTTATCGTTGAAAACAACATTTTAAATTCATATGATTTTTGGCTTGAGAATATAATTATAGATGTTGATTTTGATCAACAAGATTTAATTGCACAGCGTGTAACTAAGTTTGTCAACCTATATTTGATAAGAATATATGAGGGATTATTTAGGAAGAATATTGATTTATTAAAAAAAATACGAATCACAAATTACGTATAAAATTCTTGAAACCGGAATAATGCAAAAAAATATTATAGTGTTTTTAGGAGGAAAAATTTGTGAGATGGGTTGCAGCAACGATCGCATACGATGGTACTAATTTTTTTTGGGTATCAAAGTCAAAGTGGTTACAGAACAGTTCAAGGTGAGTTAGAAAAGACGTTAGAAATAATATTTAAAGAAAAGATAACAACTTATGGTTGTGGAAGAACAGACACAGGTGTTCATGCTCTCGGACAGGTAGTTTCATTCCCAGTTTTAAATGATAATATGACAGATAAAAACGTTAAAGATGCTTTAAACGCTATTCTTCCAGAAGATATATATGTAAGAGAAATAAAACAAGTTAGAGATAATTTTAATCCCCGAGCAGAAGCTACTAAAAGGATTTATTTTTATTTAATATATACAAATAAAGAACCAGATATTTTTTTAAGAAATAGGGTTTGGTGGATGCCTTTGATTTAGATATAGCAAAGATGAGACATGCAGCAAGGTATTTTGAAGGAGAACATGACTTTACAACCTTCAAAACTGGTAATGATGAACGAAACCCTATAAGAATGATTTATAGAATTCGCATTATTAATTATAATAAAAACATTATCTGTATTAGAATAGAAGGAAAATCATTTCTAAGAAGGATGATTAGAAACATAGTTGGAGCTTTAGTGAAGGTAGGGACGGATGCATGGGAACCAGAAAGGATAAAAATTATACTCGAGGCAAAGCAAAGATCTTTAGCTCCAGCCTCTGCCCCTGCACAAGGGCTGTATTTTTATTCAGCGTTATTTTAATTAGTAGTTTAACGATAGCTCAAACAAAAGTGGGACTTGTATACGATGGTCCCGCAAGTTTTTTTTAATGATATTTTTTTATTTAGTGTACAAATATGCAGATATATCTATTCCTCCTGATCCTAACTACCCAACTTTAAAAATAAAATATGAAGATGGATATTTTGATGTGGAGTATCTTGGACAAAAAGAATCTGCTTCATTTGAAAATATAGAGTCAGTGATACATAATCTCATAAACGAATACCAAAAGAGCATCTTTGTTATTGCTGAAAACTCTTTAATTATTACGCCAGAAGGAACTAGAACTTCTGGATTTTTACCCTGGGATAAGAAAATAACAGTTGATCTTATGGTAGGAGATATTATCTTCACACATGAGTTTACGCCGCCTTTAGGCGAATTTATTATAAATATTCCAACTAGGTGGATAGATTTAGAAATAACTGGTTTAAATTCAGCGAAAGTCAACGGAGTAGATTTAGATTTACCAACCAAGATTTCTGTTCCCCCCCTTCAAAAGTACTTATAGAATACGGCTTTGAAAAAAATCGAGTTAGATTTGACTAATTACAGTGAACAAATATATTCAGTTGATCTTCAACGACAAGATTTATACAAAAGTGTTGAAACAAAAATAAAAAAAAGTTTTTGAGCTTGAAAGTGGCATATATTTTTACGGTACACCGATTTCTGTGTGGATACCTAAAAAAAAGGTGAACCTATTGTTACAAAATCCAGATTTTATTGTGATTATGGAGATATGGAAGAAAAAAAAGTAAGACATATTATATAGACGGAGAAATTGTCTTTGCATATGAAAAAGAAAAAAAACGGTCTATTTGATATCAAGTTCTGGACATTTTTTTTACTTTAGGAAACAAGACTTTAAATAAAGATTTCGGCCGTTCTCCTTTATCTATAGTTTTGACCTCAAACTATATTCAAGTTACAACATTTGGTTTAGAAAATTATAAGATTGATTTTTCTGGAGGTATTTATAAGCAAGGAAATGCATTTAACGTATTGTTAGACCTGCCTGATTATTCAGTTAAAGAGGTCTACAATATTCAAGATTATACAATAGAAGTTAAAGATAATATAATAAACATATACAACAATAAACGTGAGATTACTGACAACGCCGCTCAATAAAAAGCTCAAACAGGAAAACTTAACATGAAATCTTGAATATCTCCCGTAAATAATATTTCTCCGTTAGCTATAAACCCTATTTTTGAGCGATATCAGAGAATAATTTGATGTTTCTAGTAGAAATAATAAGGGTCTTATCTTTTTTTGTTTCATAAAGAAATTCTTTTATATTGTTGAGTAAGAAATCATCTAAATGGTCAAGAATAGAATCGAATATAAATACTTGAGGATTTCTTGCAATATTTAAGAAGATTATGAAAGAAATTTTATCTCCAATTGTCCATTCATCAAAATGTTCATATGATTTTAGAGTGTTTCTATCAGCAAAGATATGTGATAAATTAAGCTTTTCTAACAGTAAAAATTGATCTTTAGTAATGTCAGATACCTTTAAACCTAAAGCTAAATATAGGACCTCGCTTAAGGTTAAAAAATTGATATTGTCTATGAATGTTGGCTCACAATAAGAAATCTGAGAACGTAAATATTGTCCCTCAAGATTAACAATATTCTCGCCTTGAAATAAAATTGCCCCCGCTACTTTTAACATTCCTGAAAAGCTCGTTATTAAGATCTACTATTGATCTTAATAACAGAGACTTCCCAGAGTTGCGGGGGGGCCATAGACTAAAAAAAAGTTTCATTTTCAGCAAATTCCAGGTTTATGTTTTTTAAGAGTGTTTTGTTACTTATTTCCATCGAATAATCTACAAACTGAATTACAGATGCTTTATGCATTTTGCTACCTTTAATACGAATCGTTTTTTTCTACTAAAATTATTTAACAACAGATCTTCTTTTTTTTGAAACAAGTTCTTCTAAACTTTTGTGATCTTTCGCATTTTTAATTAGTCTAATAAAATCAATTTGAGAACATAATTTTAAATTTGTTTCCTGATGGTATTTCTTGTCTCTCTTGCTTCTCATTTTTCCACCGCCTTATTCTATTGAAGAATAATATTATGGTGGTACCCACATCGTCTAACTAATGATACACTTTTTTTTCTATACGAAAAAAAAGGAACTTACTTTACAATTCTTTATCAATTAGCTAGCAAATAGGGAAACAATTTATAAATTAAGGCTATTCTTCTTGTTTTACGGTCAAAGCCCTCTTATATTTCCATTTATCCGATCGAAAACGTAAAAATACAATAAAAGAGCGTATATATTGGTCAATAACCATAGCAGTCCATGCACCTATAAGTCCCCCCCAACCAAAAATTCGAACGAATATGTGGGATAAGACAACACGAATACCCCCCCAAATACCAGCTAGAGAAGCAATTAAAGGATATGTGGTGTCTCCTGCTCCTCTTAAGGCACCTGACAATATTAGTTGAGTAGATTGCCCTGGTTGTGCTAACGCCATAATTTTTAAAACCGTTCCTGCCATAGCTGCAACAACTAAATCGTCCGTATACAAACGGGCTATTGGATGAGAAAATATAATAAACCCAAGGCCAACGCCACAAGCAACTATTAACCCAACTTTGTGAATAATGTTTGCGTATTGTTCTGCTTTTTTTGGGTCGTTTGCGCCTAAGCTCTGACCTACTAGAGTTGTAGAAGCAACACCAAATGCTTGGCTAGGTGAGAATGTTAATCCATTTATGTTTAGACCAATTTGATGGGCAGCATAAACTGAAGTACCTAACCCTGCAACAATTCGTCCGAAAAACATTAGACCACTTTGTATTACCAACTGTTCAAGAGCAGATGGTATTCCTATAGAGAAAATCTTTTTATAATACCAGAATCTAACCCTCTGCTTTCTTTGACTTCCGAGTATTTTAAAGCTAACATGCTTCTTTTTGAAAAATAAAGTACATAGAAAGCTGCAAGACATCCAAGTAAACGAGATACTACTGTAGAAATAGCGGCTCCTGCAACCTCCAATCTTGGGAATCCTAATTTACCATATATAAGGACCCAATTTCCAAACACATTAAACAAGTTAGCCGCTAAGTTGTAGAACATAGGAATTTTTGTTTCTCCTGCGCCCCTTAAAGCTGCAGTTATAACCATGTTTAGTACTAAAAATATTAAACCAGAACTAACGATTTGAAAATACTGGGTAGCAAGTGGAAATGTATCTTCTTGAGCCCCCATAAAGGTAATAACTGCTGGTGCAGCTATAACGCCAAGAACACTAAAAATAATTCCTAGAATTAATCCCATTTTCAGAGATTGTCTAGTAACTTCTTGGGCATCTTTTACGCTGTGAGATCCTATATTCCAGGCTACCAAAGCTGTAGTCCCAACATTCAAAGCAGCAAAAACCGCAATTAACAAGTTAAAAGGTTGATTAGTTAATCCAACTGCTGCAATGGCGCTTGGTGATATTCTTCCAACCATTATCATGTCTACCATCCCAAAAGGTTGACATGACTAGCTCTACGAATGCAGGTCCCGCAATCCTTAAAGATTCTTTCAGTAAAGGATTTGAAAGAGATAATTTTGTAGCTTTTTCTTCTTTTGTTAACTTTTCCTTTTTCAACTGATCTTCCTTCTCCTCTTCAAAAATAGTTTATTAATTAGCTTAACTAATTATATTGTACTACATTATAAATGACAAAAAAAACGAAAAAAAATAAATAGTATGTAAAATAAACTTTGAATTTGTGAATATTCCAAATTTAATTTCTATTAATTATTTTAAGTATTAATTTGAATGTTAAGAACATGTATTATTTCTCATAATAAAAATAAAAAAAAGCGCCATAATTTAGCGCTTCACAGTTTACTCATATTGCTTTAATATTGAAAATAATGGTGGAGACGGCGGGAGTCGAACCCGCGTCCGAAGATAGGTGACCTCGGCTTCTCCGAGCGCAGTCCGCAATCAAATTTTGGGGATTGAGACTTTGCGGACAGAGTCTCAACTCCCTAGTGCCCTTTTGTTACTTTTTGAGTCCGAGCACTAGACTCAAAAGTGAAGCCTTTTTCTGACGCCTCATTCCTCAAGAAAGGCTTCTTAAACTTGAGGAGAGACGAGCTGTGCGCTATACTAGGCAGCAGCTAAAGCTAATTCTGGTTGTTCGGCATTTCAAATTGTTCTGCTTTTTATCGAGGTTGCAGACCCTCGGCTCGCTTCCCGAAACCAACCTATCCCCCCCGTCGAATCCGGAACGTCCCCCCCATATCGTCAGTCTACATTTGTATCCACCTATATTATACCACAAATTCGTATGAATTTCAATATTTATTTATGTGCCACTCTAGTTTTTGGTAGATATCGCTATCTTTATCTTTTAGGTATGTAACTAGATCAAAATCATTTGTGAGAATCTTAGTTAATGAATCTAATATCAGGACTTTAAGAGAGTTATCGCTAGTTTTATAATACTTTTCTAAAAGAATATCTATAGACTTTTAGAGGGTAATTGAGTAACAGCCATTATACATATTTCTTCTACATCAATATCTTCACCATCTAGGTAAGTCTTAAGTAAGTCCAAGTATTTTCATCCTGAGTTACTTTTAATAAATTTTCTAAAATAAGAGGAAATGCCCTTTCATCAGAAAATCTATTGAACATCGTTTCAAGATCTTCTTTTATTTCAGAACATCTATAATCAGAAAGTAACTCAGCAAGGTAAAGTAATACAACATCATCTTGTAGATTCATTCTAAACCGCTTTTTAAATTCTTTAAGAAGATAGTCTTTACCCTCAGGAGCAAGTATACTTAAAGCTTCCATTGCTAGTTCTCTCACTTCTGGATTTTCATCTTCAAGCAGTTCAATCAAGTTTGGTATTGCTTTAATACCTTTTTCTTCAATTATTTTTAAAATAACTTCATCACGACTATACAACACAGACACTTCCTCTCAATAGATGATACTTCCGTACATTTCTTTAATTTCTTTTTGTTTTTCGTCTTGATTCAAATGGATAATTTCAGAGTTTATGTCATCTTCGTTCAAAGATTTAATTATTTTAAAATGTGTATCAGCTAAGTTAGCTACCTGAGGCATATGTGTAATTACTATTATCTGCTTATTTTTTTGATAATTCTTTTAGTTTTTTTACCAACTACATCTGCCATTCTTGGACCTACCCCCCCTGAATCGATTTCATCAAATATCATAGTATCAATTGTGTGAGTGTTCCCTAGAACAACTTCAAGCGCTAATATAATCCTTGATAATTCACCACCCGATGCTATCTCTGAAAGAGGTAAAAAGTCACTTTTTGGATTAGTTTTCAACAAGAAACATATACGATGTGCGCCTTCTTTTTTTAGGTTCTTTCAATTTTTTCAATACTAAAATCTATTTCTGCGTTTCCCATATTTAAGTCTTTTAAATGTTCTTCTATACTGTCTTTTAAGTTGTTTAGAAAAGGTTTGGTTTTATCTATAATATTTTCACTTTCTTCTATAAGTTCTTTGGATAACTTATTTAATTTAGGTTCTAACTCGTTGAAATCTTTCTTAATTTCTTCTAGATCTTCTTTTTTCTTTTTTTTATACTTTTCAAGATTTTCTAACACATCTTCAAGTGTTGGTCCATATTTTCTTTTTAAATCCATAATTTTATTTAATCTGTCGGAAATAGTCTGTAATTCTTGTGGATCTAAATCTAGGTCATCTACCTTACTTTGTAATATGTTATATAGGAAATCTATTTGCTCTTGCATACTCAAGGCCATATTATACTCATCTTTAAAACCAAAGTCCGCTATTTTTGAAAGGTTAAATACCACAGTACCTATATCGATGTCCATGTTGTGAACTTCATTATCTTTAAGTATGTTTAATGACTCATATATTTTTCTTTTATCTCTTCCTTATTATTTAGAGTCTTAAAACGCTCAGAAAGTTCATCATCTTCAAATGGTTTTGGATCAACTTCTTCTATAACCTTTATTTGATAATCTAACAAATCGATATTTCTTAAAACTTCATTAATATTTGAAGGTAAATTATCATACCTTTTTTTTCAATCGTAGGTATTCTTGATATTTGAGATCATAGGATTCAAAATAATCGGGAAAATTCTCTCTCAAAACTTTAAAAATCAAGGAATTTTGATAGGTTTCATCTCTTAGTGCGATGTTAGACTCTTGAGAATGTAATTCAATAAGAAACTTGGAAATTTCCTGTACAATATCTCTTGGAACTATGGTATCGTTAATCCTGAAAAGCGTTTTTTTGGGGGGGTAAAGTTAACCGATAATATCAGCTCATTCTCTTGAACAGGTGCATATTCTTGCACAATTTCTTTGATTTGATTGTTGACTATAAAAAAAGCAGATACAGATCCTTCAGTAGTTTTAAGTTTTGGGGGGGTACATTCCCTGTTAAAAAAAACGTTTATAGAATCTAAAAACATTGATTTACCAGTTCCAGATTCACCTGTTATGACGTTAAATGATTCACTGAAATCAATATTTGCCTTTTTGAAAAGACCAAAGTTATTCATTGAAAGAGATACTAGCATGCCATCCACCGACCTCAAAAGTTAGCCATTTTTATCATTTCTACTACGATTATATCATATTTATTCCCTATCCTTTAAGTACTTAAGTATGAGTTCTTTTGCGTTTAATTCAAAATTTGAGAGGTTAATTTTGGGTGTTTTATTTTTTTTATTCCTTCTTTAATTACTTCTAAATAACCTTCTGCAGTTTTTTTTCCAGGTATACTTTTGTAGCACTCGATTTTTCACCTTTTTAGAGTATAGATCATAATTTTGTATGGCGTCTAGTAGACCTCTCTCTATATCTTCGATATCAAACGGATCTACTAAAACCCCCCCAGAACCGTCAGAAAAAAAATCTCACTTGGTCCACCATTTTTTTTGTGGCAACTACAGCAAGTCCGCATGCCCCCCCAGCTTCTATTGGGGGGGCTAAACCAAAAGGTTCGTAGAAAGCTGTAATTGCAAATATGGATTTTAACTGTGCAAAGTATTTGTAGGCTGAGGCGAGGGCTTTTTGTGATCTAAAATCAAAAAAAATACACCTTATCTTCTATTTTTGCTTCTTTAATCACCTGAAGAATTGGTTTTAATATTCCTTTCTCCTTTTCACTTAGGTGATTAATATCTTCAAAAGGGTTAGAGATACCACGTAAAAAAAATTCCTAAATTGGCTATTTCTTGTAGCCTTTTTGAGCTCGCATAAGCCTTAACAACACCTATGTGATTCTTCTTTTCATCTAATCTACTTGAAAGTATTATAAAAGGTTTGAATATCCCCTTTGTCTTTTCTGTTATCTTTTGTATTGTGTCTTCATCTATCTCTTTAAAATTATCATTAAATATTTGAGTATTTACGCCTGGAGGAACAACTTTAAATTTATTATCGTTATTTACATCTGAGACATCTATGTAAAGTGGGTGAGAGTATTGCTCAAATCTTTCCATATTAGTAGAAACAATGATTTTGTAGGCATATTTCATTGCTAATCTTTCTGCCATTATTCTTTTTGAAAAGTTATATTCTGTGTCAAACTTTTCAAAATTATCAAAAGTTACCCCCATTTTATCGATTTTTTTTGGGCTCCCAAAGAATGCCCTGTGAATGAAAAATCGATATCTTTTTTTGATTTTAATAGAACGCCCGAGTATCCCCCATCTGCATAATGGGTTGTAACAAAATCTATATTTTCTCCATTATAGAAGGTTATCATGTTGTCAACATATTCATTTAAAAAGGGCCAAAGAAGCTCTTTATTTAAAAATTTTTCTCCTCCAAAGGCAATCCTTATAATCCTTGGGTTCTTTGTATCATCAAAGTAATCAATAGTGCTAGCGAATTCTGGCCAATTATCATCGATTATTTGACGTGTAACAATATCAACAGATACATTCATTTTTGCTAATTCCCTAGAAACCTCTTTTACGTAAACAAGTTGACCTCCAAAGTCTGGATGCTCAGTTAAATGCGAATCGTGTTTATCAAAGTTTCCTTGCGGGTTAAGAAATAAAACCTTCATAAAATTTTTCCTACCTTCCTTGCTGTTTTTGATATTTCAATAAAATAGCATCATTATTCAAATTTATTACTTCGTTCAGCTTAAATTGATATGTACCTTGAACGTATGAAAATAATGACAGATCTCCTTCGATAATTACGGGTTCGATAGTAAGATATATTTCATCAATCAGATTTTTTTTCTAAAAATAAGGCGTTAATTGTTGGACCACCAATCAGGGCTACTGTTTGATAGCCTTCTTTTTCCAAACGATTTAAAAGAGATTCTGGTTTTTCATCAGTAAAGAATAATGAACCTTGATAAGTCTTTTCAAGTTTTTGATACTTTTCAGGTTCACCAGTAAGAACTATATTTTTCCTTTTGTCTAAAGGTTTACCTATTTCTTCAAAGGTCTTTCTACCCATTATTACAACCCCAATTTCCTTTGTAACCTTTGAAAAATGCTTTTTATCCTCTTGTGATGACCAGGGCTGATTTTTATTTATTATTAGTCTAACCTTACCGTTAATACTTTGAACCATAATAAGTATTACCTTCATTTTGTCGCCTTCTTTAATAGATATTATATTTGTTTACTAATTCTTTGTAATTGCCAATTTCTGAAATGGCTCCAACATGTTTTAACTTTTCGGCAGAAAAAGCATTTCCAAGTTTTGACGCAGTAAAGATATCATAGCCTTCGATTAATCCTATGTATAATCCTGACCAAAAAGCATCTCCTGCCCCCCCAGTTGTATCTACTACATTAGTAGCTAAAGAGTCTAGATGCATCATTTTTGAACCGTCAGATACAGTGGCTCCTTTTTCTCCCAAGGTCAATACAACATATTTAACACCTAGACTATGAAAGGTTTCTATATAATATTTTTCATCTTTTTTTTGTAGTAGAAAAAAAAGATGATAACAATCATCTAAAGATGGTTTTATTATGTCTACATAAGGAAGTACTATTTTAAGGACATCTTCTATGTCTAAAGAAGTTTTCCACAATATTTTTCTGTAGTTTGGATCAAAACCAGTTAAAACATTGTTCTTTTTTTGCATTTTTCAATAGATATATAGCATTTTTTTTAAGTTGTAATCAGTTGAAATTGACCATGAAGACAAGTGAAAAGCTTGAGTATTTTTAATCATATCTGAAGAGTTACTGGGTAAATCTAAGTGTAATGAGGCAGATCTATATGCACAAAATTCAGGAGATAATATTGATTTTAATACATAAACAACATCAGTTTGAAATAGATTATCCTGAATGACTGTACTTGTATCTACTTTATATTTTTTTTAATTGAGAAATTATATAATCACCAAATGGATCATACCCAACTCTAGAAATAATAGCTGTATTAAAACCTTGTTTGGCTATATTTACTGCAATGTTGCTAGGAGAACCTCCTAAAAATTTGCTAAACGAGCTTGCGTCTTTTAAGGTATTCACGTAGTCGGTAGATATAAAATCTATCAATACCTCGCCAAAAGATATAAGATCGTACATAAGGTGCCTCCTCTATTTTTTTTACGATAATGATTTCTAAAATATATTATAACAAATCTTTACAGGTTTAAGAAAAGATGAGATTTTTTTTAAAATAATCACGTTTAAAAGTCAATAATTTGAAATAAACAGTCCTAGTTATTAATAATACGATTTTTTTATTTTATGTTAATAATATTATAATAGTAAGTAGAAGGAAATGTTTTCTACAAGGTCAATTCACACAAAGATAGTGTTTTTAGCAATATGATAAAACCATTGTTTATATCTAGATTATTTACTCACCGATATTATACGGTGTTATTTTTTTTAGAGTAATCATTTCAAAGTATCTAACAATAAACACTTAGGAGGTGTTGTGGATGAAGAAAGTATTTGCCTTACTTGTGATTCTAGTACTAGCTTTTTCAGCATTTTCTGTAACTATCACCATGACTGCCGGAGCTGTTGGAACAGAATTAGAAACTCTCTACAAACAGATTGATATGTTTATGCAAGAAAATCCAGATATTACTGTTCAAGTAATGCCTATGCCGAACAGTTCAACTGATAGGCATGATTTATATGTAACATATTTGGCTTCTGGTGTACCTGATCCAGATGTTTTAATGTTAGATGTTATTTGGCCAGCTGAGTTTGCTCCATTTTTGGTAGATCTAACAGATGATTATAATTATTTTGAATTAGACGAGTTTTTCCCTGGTACCGTTGATTCAAATACAGTTGATGGAAGATTAGTATCTGTTCCTTGGTTTACAGATGCAGGTATTTTGTACTATAGAAAAGATTTATTACAAAATACGGATACGATGTACCAAAAACTTGGGATGAACTGTATACTATTGCAAAAGACATTTCCCAAAAAGAAGGAATTAATGGATTCGTATGGCAAGGTGCAAGATATGAAGGTTTAACCTGTAACGTTATGGAATTTGTTCATAGTTATGGTGGAGAAATAATTGAAAGTGGTGATGTGGTTGTTGACGATCCGAAATATTTTGATAAAAACGTTGCCGCAATTGCCTACATGAAAAAAAACTAGTTGATGATGGAGTAACTCCAAAAGGTGTAACAACATATATGGAAGAAGAAGCAAGAAGAGTTTTCCAAAATGGTGATGCTGTGTTTATGAGAAATTGGCCTTATGCATGGTCATTAGCTAATGCACCAGATTCCCCAGTTGCAGGTAAAGTTGGAATTACTGTATTACCAAAAGGTCCTGAACCTGATGGGAGAAATTCTGCAACTTTAGGTGGATGGAACTTAGGTATCAATAGAAACTCTTCAAAGGCTGAAATAGAAGCTGCTAAGAAATTAATAAAGTTCTTGACAAGTCATGAACAACAAGTTTTCAAGGCTGTTCATGCTGGTCAAACTCCAACAAGAATCTCCGCATACAATGATCCAAGAACCATTGAAGCTAATGATTTCTACGCAGATATATTAGATGTTTTCTTGAGTGCAGAACCAAGACCAATTTCACCAATTTACAATGAAATTTCTTATGAAATTCAGGTTGCTGTCCATTCTGTGCTTACAGGACAAGCTCAACCAAAAGCAGCTGTTGAAAGCTTAGGAAAGAATCTTAAGGGTTTAGTGTATTGAGAACGTAGAGTAAATTGAAAGGGCGGTGAATTCCCGCCCTTTTTATAAGCCTATTTCAATTTTCATCTATTTATTGTATAATTGACTTAGTTATATTCTAAGATGGGGGGGTGTAAAAATGAATGTGAAAGGGAAGTATAAAAGACAAGATATAAATCTTGCTTTTTGGCTTATCTTACCTACTCTACTCGCTATAGGTATAACTGCATTTTATCCGTTGGGTCAGACTATTTATGATAGTTTTTTTTAAATGGTCTTTAAGGCCCGGTTTTCAAAGAGAATTTGTTGGATTTCAAAATTATATTAATTTATTTAAAGACCAACGTTTTTTTATCAGCTTTATGGAATACAATATACTTTACAATATTTTCAGTACTAATAGAGTTTATACTAGGATTGGCAACTGCGTTAGTTTTAAATGCTGATTTTAAACTCAGAGGATTGGTAAGGGCTGCTGTGCTAATTCCTTGGGCAATACCAACTGCGGTATCTTCTCAGATGTGGAAATGGATGTACAACGATCAATATGGAGTTATAAGTTTGATGTTGTACAATATAGGTCTTCTTGAACCAGGCACTCCCATTTTAGGAACTCCGAAACTCGCTATGGCTGCTGTTATTGCTGTTGATGTATGGAAAACAACCCCCCCTTTTGTAGCACTTCTACTTTTAGCAGGTCTTCAAACTATTTCAACAGAGTTGTATGAAGCTGCTCGAATCGATGGTGCAGGTTTATGGAAACAGTTTACTTCTATTACAATGCCTATTTTAAGGCCAACAATAGGTGTTACTTTGATATTTAGAACATTAGATGCTTTAAGGGTTTTTGACGTTGTCTACATAATGACACAAGGAGCCGTAGGAACCGAAACTCTAGCCGTGTATAACAGATCTCTTCTTATGGATAATATATTCTCGCCTAGAGGTTTATTTGGCTATGGATCTGCTTTATCTGTTGTGATTTTCCTGATAATTGGTGTGTTTACGATTATTTATATGCGCTCTTTGAACATCAAATTGGATTGAGGAGTTGATGAATTATGAGATGGGGGGGAATGAAAACGAAAAAGACAACTCAAAAAAAACCATTCTGTACATAATCGTAATTTTAATGGTAATTTTTTTATATCTTTCCTTTTTATTGGGCTATTAAAAGCTCTTTTACATCAGACAAATATTTATTCACCAAAGAAATAAAGTTTTGGCCACAAGGTTTTACCTTTGAGAATTACAAAAAGGTTTTTACTGAAAGACCTTTTGGACTTAACATTCTAAATTCTGTTATAGTGGCTGGTGCAACAACAATATTTTCACTTATAGTAGGTTCGTTTTCAGCGTATGCAATTGCACGATTAAAAATACCGGGTAAATCTGCCCTTATGTTGTTAATTTTAGCTGTAAGCATGTTTCCACAAGTTTCTATTTTAGGTGGATTGTTTCAGTTACTAAGGAAAATGGGTTTGATTAATTCTTACCCAGGTTTGATAATACCTTATATTGCTTTGAATTTACCTCTAACTACTTGGATTTTGCAGAACTTTTTTTAGAGAACTTCCAAAAGAGATTGAAGAATCAGCATATATAGATGGTTGTTCGAAGTTTGAAACACTTTGGAGGATAGTATTACCTCTTTCCGCCCCCCCTGGGCTTGTTACAACAGGCTTATTGGCGTTTATTCAAGCATGGAATGAATTCTTATTTGCCCTTACATTTATGCAAACACCCGAGAAGTATACTGTTCCAGTTGCAATAGCTATGTTCACGGGTAAAACTTTTTACGAGGTACCTTGGGGGGGACAATTAATGGCTGCTTCTGTCATTGTTACAACCCCTCTAGTAATTCTTGTTTTGATTTTTCAAAACAAGATCGTTCAGGGTTTGACAGCCGGCAGTGTAAAAGGATAGGGAGGTAGTTTATTTTATGAAGCATCTTTTTGGAACCGATGGGATAAGAGATGTTGTAAATGAAAAGTTAACGTGTGAATTAGCAATGAAACTAGGCAATGCTGTAGCAAACCTTTTTAGTAATAAGTACAAAAAAATTGTATTTAGCAAGAGATACAAGGAATTCTGGTAAAATGTTAGAACTTGCTATAGCAAGCGGCGCTTTAGCAGGAGGTATGAACGTTGAATCGTGTGGTGTTTTAACTACCCCCCTGCACTTGCATACATTACACATAAAGAAAGAGCTTTAGGTATTGTTATATCTGCATCTCACAATCCGCCTATATACAATGGATTAAAGGTAATATGTGAAGGGTATAAAATATCTGATGAGATTGAAGAAAAATTAGAAGAGATAATGTTAGGTGGGTTATTAAAGTACTGTAACTACACAGAAATTGGAACATATATTGAAGACTCTTCTAAACAAGAATATATAAATTACATACTTTCAACCTACAATAATAAGTTATCTTCAATAAACTACAAAATAGCGGTTGATGTTGCTAACGGTGCTGCAGGCGCTATAATAGATGATGTTTTTGGAAGACTTGGATTAAGTTATGACGTGTATTTTAATACTCCAAATGGCTTAAATATAAACGATAATTGTGGTTCTACCTCTTGGAAAAGTCTATCAAACATTGTCAAAGAAGATGGTTATGATCTTGGAATTTTGTTTGACGGAGACGCAGATAGATGTCTATTTTTAGACAGTCAAGGTAACCTTGTAGATGGAGATGCGTTAATAGCTATTAATGCTTTAAAATTAAAAGAACAAGGCAGATTAAATAACAATATCGTAGTAACAACTGTAATGAGCAATCTAGGATTAGAATATTACTTAAAGTCCCATGGTCTAATTCTTTTAAGAGCGGATGTTGGGGATAAATATGTTTTTGAGTTAATGACACAAAAAAAACGGAACAATAGGCGGCGAACAATCAGGGCATATAATATTCCTTGATAGATCTACAACAGGAGATGGAATTATAACGGCTTTAGAAACATTAGAAACGTTAAAATTCTTTTCCAGATCCATAGAAGATTTAGTGGCAGAACTTCCAAAATTTCCGCAAGATTTGGAGAATATCACTGTTAAAGATAAAATAAAAATTATGAAGGATAAAAGATTAGAAGAACTAAAGAGAAAGTACGAACATATAGACAATTTTAGGGTTCTTGTTAGACCTTCTGGAACAGAGCATATAATAAGAGTTATGAGTGAAGGGACAGATAAAAATATAGTCAAGCAATGTATAAATGAATTTAGCCAATTAATACGAAAGTTAGATAACGAATATTAACTATAATATAAATAACCCGGGTAGAATATACCCGGGTTTTAATTTGTTGAAGAATATTAACGATAGAAAAATTGAACGACATATCTTACATTACTCCTATAAACTATTAAGGCCACATAACTGTTTTTCTCAACAGAAGAAGCTATTTTTTTCCCAATCACTGACATTTTTAATGTCATAATATACCCCGTTAACTGCTATTTCTGTTATAACATCACCAACTTTTAGGCCTAAAACGTACTTATTATCAACTATTTCTTCTACCAGGACGCCTTGAATATCTTTTTTTTAATGTTATACGTCTTTCTATCTTCATCTGTAATGTTTCTAACCCTTATTCCAAAATATTCTTGAGCTTTTGCGACAGCGGTTTGCCCTTCAAGTTTAACCTTAAAGGTTAATCTTTCTCCGAATCTATCAACGACAACTTCTACCTCAGTACCAGCAGGATAGGTTGAAACTAAAGAACTAAGGTCATTCATAGTCTCAATCTTTTTACCGTCAAATTCAATAATAACGTCCTGTGGTTGAATACCACTTTTTTTTCAGCTGCACTACCCTGATCTACATGGGTTACATATGCTCCGTAGTCTACTTTTAATCCTAATGATTTCTTAAGATCTTCAGTTACATTTTGAATGTGAACTCCTAGGTATCCTCTCTGAAAAGTGCCTATTTCCATTACAGAAAGAGCAAATCTCTTTGCAATATTAATAGGTATTGCAAAACCTATATTTACATTACCCAACTCAGGATCTACAGCAATAGCTGTGTTTATCCCAATTACTTCTCCATGAATATTTAAAAGAGGTCCACCACTATTTCCTGGGTTAATAGAGGCATCTGTTTGTAAAAGTCCGTAGTAGCTTCCATCTCCTTCAGGCTTTGTAATAGTTCTGTTAGTTGCGCTTAAAACTCCAACCGTTACGGTATTTTGAAGTCCCAAAGGATTTCCAATTGCGATAACCCATTCACCTATTTCACGTTATCAGAATTTCCTAATTCTAAAATAGGGAGTTTTTCATCGGTTTTAAGTTTTATTATAGCTAAATCAAGGTCAGAATCTCCACCAATTAATTCAGCTTCATATTTTTTTCCCATTTGATAAAGTAACAGTGATTTCTTTTGCTTTTTCTATTACATGATAATTAGTCAGTATATAACCATCTTCATGGAAAATAAAACCTGATCCTAGACCTTTTGTTTGATATTCAGGAATATCTAATCCAAAAAAAGCGTTCAAAAAAAATATTGTGTAAATGGGTCAATTTGAACAGCAACTGTTCGAGTTGTTTCAATATTTACAACAGCCGGTGCAGCAACTTCAACTACATTTACTATAGGGCTTTCATAATCCAAGTTAACTGCAGCAAAAGAAGTCAGCGAGATAAGAATAGCCATTATTACTACCATAAACGATTTTTTTCATATTAACACCTCCATTAATTATATTCTAATATAATTATATAATCTCCTCTTAAAAGAAACTTAAAAAGAGAATTAAATCGAGTAAAGTGTTTGTGGGATTAACGAAGATTTATTCTGGATTTATCATTTTCCTGCTTCCGGGTTTTACTAATTCATACCCTTTTTTTTACATAAAGGACAAACGTCAGGGGGGGTGTATATGTTTGTTTTGATATTAACTAAAGAAATTATTTTACGATCAAGAAGAGTAGATTTTTCAGACCTATTAACTATACAGGAAAAAGCACGACCTCACCTTCAGATTCATTAACCACTTTTGCTACTTCAAGAGAAGATTTTCCGGTAGTTATAACATCTTCAACTATAACAACTTTTAAACCTTTATCTATTTTTGACCTCTTCTAAGTGTCATATCGCCACTTTCTTCTCTTTCTGTAAAAATAAAAGGGACTTTTAAAGCCCTTGCAACTTCATAACCAATTATAATTCCACCTAAAGCGGGAGATACTACTAAGTCTATTTTTGTGTTAATTTGATTAGCAATTAATCGACCAAATAATTCTGCATACTTAGGATACTGTAAAACCTTAGCACACTGAATATATGTATCAGAATGCAACCCAGAAGATAACAAAAAAATGACCTTGTAAAAAAAAGCCTCTGTCTCTTTTAATATAGCTAAAACATCAGATTCTTTATAATCCGTCTTCTCATTTTGTGTCATATAATAAATAATCCCTCCTGTATGTTATTAATACTCACTAAAAAAAATTCAAAACAATTAATTTTAAATTATTAATGATTTTTGTAGAGACGACCTATATGGGCGTCTCAAAGGTTTAATAGTAGA
>JMBV01000205.1_pt1 | contig 22452 bp, 34 predicted proteins | sample 616531 | NCBI WGS metagenome assembly JMBV01 (sample SAMN02727904, study PRJNA239997) | anaerobic digester metagenome | biome: anaerobic digester; isolation source: mesophilic anaerobic digester inoculated with municipal waste water sludge... | place: Germany: Bielefeld University, CeBiTec ...
GGGTAACTACTCCAAAAGAAACTCCTAAAACTCCACATCGACTCCGAATGTTTTGGAGGTTTTTGAAAGTCTACTTTCAGAAAACAAGAAATCATAGAATCAAATACGGGGGGGATCACCGAATGCTTACCACCTATCGTTACTACCTAAAAGACCATAAGGGCAAAAACCGGGTGATACTGATGGAATAGTGTATCAGGTGAACCATAATACCTCTTGACGGATTGCCTTTCCCTAAAAAAAGTCGACTCGCAAAACAGAGACGAAGAGAAAAAAAACAGAAGAAAAAAAGCATTCATTCAATAAAAATTATCGATTTTTCAGGTGAGATTTATTTTACAACAACAACGTTATCAATGCACTAACACTAAAAACAAGGTGAGATTTTCTCGCGTCTATTGACATCTATTCAAAAAAACAGCTTATTTTGACCCATGATCAATAATCATAAAAAAAACACATCTATGAAACAAACTATTCTTATTCTTTCAACTTTGGGATTGATGATTCTTTTATCCGCATTTACCGGTTCCAACAATAGCTTGAGCGGGGTCAATGAAACGATTGATCTCATCAAACGTTCAGGAGGCACGCGATCGGCTACAGCCACCGAAGTATTCGCATATAGGAACAACGAAGGCTGGATTACGGTGGAAATTAAATACTACAGTGGTACCGTATGGGTAAGCGTAGAAGGAACAGGTGGAGGGCTTCAACAAATAGCTCAGGTAAACGAGTATGGACTTGTCATGCTGGATACTTCCACCCTTCCAAATGGAAATTACTATCTGCGTATTACGCTGGAGAACGGGGGGGTTTATGAAGGTTATTTTGAGAAATAAAATCCTCTTTTTCATTGGATGATAACCCTAGTTGCTAATGTAACCATACATGAATTAAAAAAAAGGCTGAATATGAAAACGAGGCTCAAGGCTGTCACTTTACCGATGGTATTGGTAATCTCTGTATTAATAATTCTTGTTGTGCTTTTTGTGTATTCTTTGTGGGAGATGAATTTCTTCCATTATTCTTCCTATCATTACAAAAAAACAACAACAGGAGAACCTGAATTCAGGCATTGTCTTATATTGCAACGACAGTACTTTTTTTAAGAAATCATAATGAAGAAAAAGACTACCGCTTATACGAAGCAGACAGTACTTCCATCATAAATTTCCTTACAAAGCAATGGGGATTTTACGAGGTTGTCAGCGTTTCTTCCCACAATGGTAGTTTTTCATCTACAAGGTTATTGGGTAAAAAAAACAGGAATGCAATCATAGGGCTGCCCTTTGGTTGTGTGACCGGAACAGGGCGTTGTCCCTGTCCGGTGAAACTGAGCTCAGGGGGGGTAAAATTTTTATTCCGCTTAACGGTATCAATTATACTGAGATCGATGGTGAGTATTATGGAGGTGAAGAAATTCCATATTCACTACTTGCTATTGCCGATGCGGAGTTACCACCCATTGATTCAAACTGTTTGTCCTTTCCGGAAAATCTGAAAGGAAGTCGTTGTATAGCGGTTGATTTACCGGCAACAACCAATACTTATTATGGTTTTCAGATGCCGACAAGTTTCTTTAAACTAACAGAGAACAAGGATGATATCTTACTTCGGGGGAATGCAGTCTTATTTGCAGAGGAATTAAAAATCTCCGCTTCATCGAAAATCAACGAGGTGATTATATGTGCCCGAAAAGTTACGATTGAAGAAGGATTTACAGGAAGCATTCAGATCTTTTGCAGTGATACGGTGCTGATTTATGAGAATGTAACGCTTCAGTACCCTTCCGGCATATTTGTGGATGCGGAAATTGACCGTCCTTATGTGTCACTTTCCGAGAACAGTGAAATCAATGGTTACGTGATCATCAAGGGTAAGATAAGGGATGAGGAATTGCTGTTTCCTGCTTACCGGCAATCAGAAAATCACTGCTCAGAGGACTTTTATATGTGGATGGAACCACCAATATTCGTGGTGAAATCTCGGGTGCTGTATATCTTAAGGATTGCTTTTTCACATCCAATCAGAATGTATATGCTGGCGCATTGTACAACACCCGTATATTGCGTAATGACAATATTGCTTATCCAATTTTTCTATCGGGTGAATATACGCGGAAGGAAATAAAATCGGTTTATTAAACTTTTATTTATAAATAGCTGGCTTATGAGACGGGAAATAATGAAAAATAAGAAGATCACGACCTCCTTATTACTCATGGCATCCATAATAATCTGGGGGGGAAGCATTGCGCGGAGAGTCTCAAAAGCTATCAGGAAGGAGGATGCTCCGATAGAAAAGAGTCAACCACGTACTTTCGTAAACAAACCCGATAGCGCAGTATTGTTATTAAACTACGATGACCCTTTCCTGAAAAAGCCATCGAGAAACTTATTACAAACCGGCGAAGAGCCCAAAGTTGATCAAGACAATCAGGCAACCAACTTTTTACCAGCGGAACCCGATGTGGTGCAGGGCCCTGCTTTTAAATTCAAAGGCATATTGAAAGCGGGTAAGATAACCTACGGGTTATTGGACTTTGAGGGAGAAACAATGATGGCACGTACAAGAGAGAAAATCGGGGGGGATTTTTATATTGTGCATATTACCGCCGACAAGCTGGTGGTACGCCGACAGGGACTGGATATGGAACTATTTGCGGAATAAACTTGTCGTTATGAAACAACTGACGCAAAAACTAATTGCTACCTCTTTACTGGAAACCATTGTCTCTTCAGTCATATTTATGATCCTCTTTATTATCGCCATGCACTCGATGACCAATCTGCTGGTATATGAAAACAGACAACCAAATCATCTCGTTATCGAGAACGACCTGAAAAAAATGCCGTCAATTGATTGAAAAAGAAGGTGTTTACAAGAACACGAAGGAACGATACTATTCTTTCCCGTGGGGGGGTAAGATTAAAGTTTCTATCTTTCCCTATAAAGGAGATATTCTTTTAATTCATATATCTTCTAAAATAGAGGGTGGACAATCAACAGGGTATTATTTCCTCCACGTGAACCAGGAATGAGTATGGGAAAAAAAAGAGGTATATTACACACAAGCAGTTAAAAGCAAGTACGCTGGTAGAGCTTTTACTGACCATGATCATTTCCGGCATCATTTTCACATTGGTTTTCGATGGAGTCGATATGATTAAGAAATTCAGTCTTACCGTAAATAAACGTATTTCCTCCGTCCAGGCCATGCTCTATAGCCACGAGGTTTTGGAATACTTGATGGAAAATGCAGATAGTGTGGTTGAACGGAATAACCAGTTTCTTTTTTTACGGGCAGGGAATTGGATCCGACGCTGTAACCATAGGCGAATCGTTTTTTTATGCTTCAATCGCGGGGGGGAGTTACGGATACTTTATTTAGCGGCTATTTAAATTACCGCATCATACCATCGTTGAATCGTATCAATCATGTAGATTCTTTATTGATTCATTGTATCGTAAATACAGGCGACTCGGTGTGGCTGGAATATGGGCTGCCCTCCAGCCGTTACGCTTATTTAAATGTTACGGAAAGATATGAAGATCCCAGTTAAATTACATCGATTTACGGATAAGAAAAAGTATCTGTTTTTCTCACAGCTCACCTCCTTACTGAAATCGGGACTGAGCTTTAGCCGTTCATTCGAGCTGCTTATCGAAAATGGCAGTGAGGATGAATCCAAAATATTAAAGGTTGTTTATCAAGATATTATCTCTGGTGATGAACTTTGGGTTGCACTAAAGAAAAACGGTAATTTTTCCGATCTGGATTGCGGAGTGATCAGGATTGGAGAAGAAACGGGTAAACTCGATCAGTCTTTAGAGTTTTTAAACACCTATTACCACAAAAAAATGAACAACGCAGAATACTTACGGGAGCACTCAGCTATCCACTTATTATCTTGATCGTGGCAGTGCTAGTACTTACGTTCATGATTCTGGTCGTTGTGCCTATGTTCCAACAGGTATATGCACGAATGGGAGGTGAATTGCCAGGGGTAACTTATTTTATTATTAAGTTATCCGGCATCGCACCGGTAATTTTTATTGTTATAACAATTCTTGTGTCGTTGCTTTTGTTTATCAAACACTTTTATGGAAAAAGCGAAAAGTACCTACAGGCTACCGCTGAAGTACAACTCAGTTTTCCTTTTGCCGGTGAGCTTTTAAAATTATATTATCAATCGCAGTTCTGCCAGCTTATGCACTTGCTTATCAGTGCGAACATTCCATTATTGAGATCGTTGCAGATGCTCGGGGATATCATTCGCTTTTACCCTTTCAGCATATCGTTTGGGGGGGAAATATCCAAAAATATAATTGAAGGGGGGGTTCATTTGCTCAGAACCTGGGAAAGTATGAAAAAAATCTACAGCAAGAAACTGATCGCTTTAATGAAAGTGGGAGAAGAAACCAATACGCTTGATAAAATGCTGCACCAGCAAGCTGCAGATATTACGACTGAGCTTGAGTGCAAATTAAAACAACTGGGTAATGTACTGGAACCTTTACTGATTTTGGGTATCGGTATTGTTGTAGCATTTATTCTCATCGCCATGTACCTCCCTATGTTTAAACTTGGGCAGACCATACAATGACAAGTTAAATTCAGTCCCTTTTCTCTTAAACTCCCCAAAGAAAAATATATAAAATTACATCTTTAACAAGGCAGAGGTCTTTTTTTTAACTTTATTGTTCATTTATTTCCTTACTTTTGTATCTTAGAGGTCTTCTATTCTTCTTCTGCGATACATGAAACTTTCAACAATAACCAAGTCCGACTTCGGACGTCGGATTACGATAGTAGTCGTGTCTCTGTTTCTGCTGTTTATCGGATGCGACAGGAAACAGGAGAAACTTACCTATGCCCGACTGCAACAATGGGACGCTCTGCTGGAACGTCACCCAGACATGGTTCTCGACAGCCTCCAGGCGATTGAACCTGAGAAATTATCCCAAGCTAATAGCGCTTATTATGGGCTTTTAAAAACCATTGTCGATGATAAAACATATACAGAATTCAGTTCTGATTCATTGATTACCGAAACTGAGCAGTACTATTGGAAAAGCCAACCAGGATCAATAGACCATATCCGCTCACTAATTTATCGTAGTATAGTGGGTATTCGGATGGGGGCATATTGACACCATGACTTACAAACCGTTAAAGGAGGCTGAAAAGCTTTTCAATGAATCAAAAGTCAATAATTTTTCTGCAGGATACTTGATCCATTATCATTTGGGTGATATGCATTACAGTCATAATAACCCTATAGAGGCAAATCATTATTACCTGGAAAGTCTCCGTTTTGCGGAGTTGGAGAATAACAAAACACATATTTTGATGCATACACAGCCCTTTCTGGAATGAAATGAAGCGGGAGGATACGCTGGCAGGAAAAATGTATTTAGACAAGCTTTTGGCCATTGAAAATATTTCCCGGCAGGAAGAATACAATTTGTTGAACATGCAATCTACCTATTACCTTATCCAGGGCAATGATAATCTTTCTTTACAACTCGAAATGCAAATGTCCCATCTACTCCCTTTCGTTCTTTATAAGGTGGATGAATCTCATACCTTTTTTTTCAATTTCCACCAAGTACAAGAGTCTGAATCAGGTAGATAGTGCCATGTATTACGGTTTACAGGCAATTCAACAAAACAAAGATTCAACGTATAGATCAAATTATCTGTTATACCAGAACATTGCGGATATCGCCTTGCTACGGGATGACTATAAAATGGCAGAAGAATACAGGAAAAAAAATGTTTGAAAGCTACCAAAAATCGGTGGATGAGCGGGTTGACAAAAGAATTTTAGAACTGGAAAAGCTTTATAACCTTACCGAAGCCGAAAACAAAGCATTGAAAGCAGAATCAAAAGCAAAAATTCTTTTACTTCTGTTGTTTCTGTTGATACTCATTTTATCCTTCGTCTTGTTCGTTTATTCAAAACGCAAAAGAATGGCTAAATTAAAATGACATACTCCAAGCAGAGAAACTGGCAATAGAATCTCAGGCCTTGTTGTTGCAAAACAAAGCAACAGAGCAAAGCCACAGAATTAAGATATTCAGTTTATATTTAACCCAATATTCAGAAAATAAGCAACTAATGAGTTTATTTGAAATGAAAATCAGAGGTGGTCGAAGAAATAAGAATGAGCTGGCCGATGATTTTAAAAAAAATGATAGAACAGGGGAAAGAGCAATTTAATGACCTCTCAAATCAGCTGTTCTTATCGCAAATATCTAATAATTTGATAGAGCTTTCATCTGAACAGAATTTCCTGAATGAAGGAGATCATCTTCTGTTGGCCATGCTCGCGATGAAACTTGAAAATTCCCAGATAGCCGCATTTTTAAATATAAACCTGGTTAACCTGAAATCAAGAAAAACTTATTTAAAGAAAAAAACTGAAAGAAAATGCTTCATCGATCAATAATTTTGAACAGATCATGTCACTTTTTTTTGATTTTCTGATCCATTAACCAGGTGAGAATTATTTTTTTTCAAACATCTTATTTATTGCATGTTAACCGTCAAAAACAGGTGAGATTTCTCTGCACCTATTGACATGTTTTAGAAAAACAGTTTATTTTGACCCCCCCATAATCCATCAGTCAAAAATAAACAGCTATGAAGCCAAACATTTTTCCCGGGGTCTTACCATGGGGGCGGATGAAGTCCTTCCATGCAATTACGGGTTTCCGTGGTACCGTGACAAAACTTGACAACAAGAAGAAAACTATTCTCCTATTTTTTTTGTTTTGCTGTTCTCCCTTACAGGCTGGTCGCAACAGCTTTCTTATGCTTACGATGCCGCGGGTAACCGCATCAGCCGGACTATTGTAGTGGGCGCCTATCATCCCTCTGGCGGGAGCAGCATGACTCATCCCGCTTTTACGTGGAGAACATCCACGGAAGAGAACTTTCCATCCATGTCGAGCGCGAAAAGCCCGGTCTTACAATCCAAGTAAGTAGCCACGATTCCTTATTAGAGGGAACATACACCCTTTCAGACAAGAATGACGATCTATTAACCGGAGATATTCTATCTGACAGGAAAACACGCGTGGAACTGGAGGAGGTTCCACCAGGCACTTACACGCTCCATATCCTCGTAAACGATCACTCTTCCGAATGGGAGTTGATTAAATTGTAACCAAATACCTAACTTGACACATACCCTTATGAAAACTTTATACACTTCCATAAAAAGTGTTCCGGTAATAATCTTTGCCGGGATACTCGTTTTATCGATTGTAAACACGGTCGTTTTTTTTCCCAAACGGCCGATGATACCATCCATTCCGTCGTGAGGAGAAATCCGGTACCAGATTCGTTGAGAACAGGCACGGTGAAAATGTGTCCGACGAGATAGCGGAATTACAACAAAGGAAAGATGTCAGAACACGCTTTGAAATAACCGCAAAAGGCGATACCATTACACACTATATTTATGAACCCTTTGATTTCGGTGAATTATATACTTCCGGATCTACCGTCAATGCGAATGCAAAGAAAGCACCGGCTGACAGGAAGGAGGCGTCGGCTGAAACTCAGCCCGAAAGAGCAACGACCACCGGCATCACCGTACAGTCAATCGATCAAAGCAAGTCTGTGGGGGGGCAGATTCCTTTTGAAGAAGGGGGGGTGACACCTTCCGGCGGTAAAACGATCACTGTTCCAATCCTCACCGCCCCCCCGGTTGCTTCAGCTGCTCCTCAGGTGTCATTGAACTACAACAGCCAAATGGGCAACTCGCCGGCAGGATATGGCTGGAACATTTCCGGATTGACAGCGATCAATGTAACCAACAAAACCATACACTACGACGGGACAAGCGCCCCGGCCGATCTTTCCAATCCTTCAGCCTGTGCCTTTTCTTTGGACGGAACCCGGTTGGTCACGAACAACAATACCGCTGTTCCCGACTACCATTACGAGACCGCACAAGGATATATCTTGGTGAAGAAAATCATGTACGGCAGCAATGTTGCCTATTTTGAGGCCTTGTTCCCCCCGATGGCAGCAAGGCAACCTACGGATTTACCAACAACACGGTCATGAAACATACGTATCCTGTAACCTCCATCGTGGATATGAAAGGGTACAGGATAGATTTGAATATTTGCAGTCCGGCAACATGTATTTCATCTCGAAGATAAAGTATGGAAGCAAGACAACCACACATCCGGCTGAAATCCGGTTTGAATATGTTGCCAGAACAGATTACACTACCGCTTATATTTCCAATACCGGAATCTCTCTGAATCAATTATTGAAAAAGGTGACCTCTTACAATAATGGACAGGAAATACGGACGTATACCCTTACCCATACGCTGGAAAGCGAAGTAAACAGGCTTACCCGGCTGGATTGTTCTTCCGGCACAAGTTCCCTGAACCCACTCGTTTTCGGTTATGACTACTATCCGTCTTATATGTCAAACGGGCAATTTGATGAAGAGCTGTATGGATTCCTTTCTCAGTATTTTAACAACACCCCGGCCAATAAGATGCAGTATATTCGTGGAAAATTCCGAAAAAAAACAGTTTCGGCGACGGTATGATCACCTTCCCGGGTAAATTTTCAACGTATGGCCTGTTAGCTACACGAAGAAGATGGGTGCCGTTCCATTACGTTTATGCCTATTTATATGGGAGTACTTATCCTGCCGATCAAACCATCCTGATTGTACCAAATCTCGATTTCTTCAGCAATTCAATCTCCATTACAGCTGAATCTGGATTTCAAACCATCAATGCCGTGGATGTGAACGGAGACGGCGTGGATGAAATCGTTAAAGTGAACTTTAACGGGACATCCGGATCCAAGACCGTCCTGAAGGTAACGGTTTACACCCTCACGACGGGAACTGCATACACTACCCGCACCTTCAATGTAAATGTGGAAGGGGGGGTGGTCAACAGCGACGACTATTATTACAGTCCTGTTTCCAGAAGCTACTACTTTGGAGATTTCAGAGGAGACGGACAGATACAAATGGTGACCGTTTCGCACAACAAGACTTTTGATAACCAGGACAGGACCTCTTACTTTGCAGTGGTCGACCTGAACAGCGGGAGTCTGATCAGTGAGAACACACTTTTTCACATTCCACTTACGAAGATACATATGTGCACACGTTTGATGTGAACGGTGACGCCAAATCTGAATTGTGCCATGCAAGCGCTTCTGCTTACAATGTGTACGGCCTTTCGGGAAACAGCTTCACCTATCAGTACGGTTCTACCGCTGTTCCCCGGTCGGCCTTTTACAAAAAGTAAAGTTCGGAGATTTGAACGCGGACGGCAAGCTCGACATCCTTGTCCCACCGAATGATTCATATCAAGACATACAGTATGTGGAACTTCCGGTGTGGGCTCCGCATAATTGCCCATACTGTGATGGAAGCGAACCCATCACAGACTCGTATAGTATTCACTGCAGATACTGTGGCATAGATCTTAAGCTTTATTATGAGCAGAATCCTTATAACGCAAGCTGCCGCGAGTGTGGTTTACAGTTACAAACATGTTACAACGATCCGAACTATCCGGGGCAAAGTCTTTGCTGCCCCCCCACACATGGATCTGTGATATTGGCCGAAATTGAAATGGGATATGTGGATAACGGGAATCAATGGAGTTGCTATATCAATACGGGGAAAGGATTTACCGCCACCACGCAGAATATTGTCAACGTAGAATATGATGACAAGATAACCGTGATGGATATGAACCGGGACGGGCTCTCCGACCTGATACAAATAAGGGGCACACAGGCAAAGTTGTATTTAAATTCCAAAGGAACCATTCAAAGCTCCACGCCGGTGAGCCCCCCCATCAACGTTCCTTCCGGAACATCCGGTTTTATGCCTTCGAATGTGGTGAATTATTACAACTCAAGCTACCTGGTTTGTATTAAAGATGCTGAAATATATACCATAACCTATACCAAGGACGAGAGCAAGGCAAACTTGCTCACATTGACGACAGACAGTTACGGCTCGCTGCATCAGAACAACTATTCTAATATGGCGGAGGGTGGTAATTATATCCCAACCACAACATCCCGCTCTTACCCGTACGCATCTTCGATTTTCCCGTTGAACCTACTCTCTTCGGCTTATGTCACTTTACCAAACTACGGGAATTACATAAAGCATCAATATTATACCTATTACGGGGGGGCGGTAATTCACCAGCAGGGACTGGGCTTTTGTGGATTCGAGAAAGTAAGAACGTTTGACTACATGCTAAACATGGAGTCCGTTGAAACCAAAGATCCCCCCCAGATGTTTGGTGTCACAATATCTCTCAGTTCCCCGTTGAAAGAGAGTTTTATAACTACATAAGAAACGAAGAAAGTAACAAGCAGGCAAACCCCCCCAGGCATATAACGTGTCGGAAACAGATAAGCTGACCAATGTTTACACCTATGCCTATTATGACTATGATGCATATGGTAACCCGACACAAGTGAATCATAATATCGGTTCGGCTTTGAATACTGTCACCAATCAAACCTATCATAACTCGGTTTCCTCATCGCGCTACCTGATTGGGCAACCATTGATAAAAACAGTGACCAGTACACGCGGTGGTGCGTCGTGGCAGGACAAGGAAGAGATTACATACGATGCCACAACCCGCCTTCCACTGGGCAGGAGCACCTACACCGGCACGACTGCCGTGAATAAAACAGGAGAAACCAAGTGGACATACGAGACGAACGGCAGTGGTATTGTTGCCTCTGAAAAAAACGGCGCCCTACAACGTGACGGAGTTTTTAGGAAATACTTATACCTATGATCCCTCCGGAAGGTATCTTGCCTCGCAGACCAATGCATTCTCGCAAACTACCACATTCTCCAATTACGATAAGTACGGGAATGCACGTACAGTTACCGACCACAAAGGACGTATCACTACCCGCACGTTTGATGATTGGGGGGGACAACCTGTTTCAGTGACGGGTCATGATGGCGTGACTGAAGCCACCACACCCGCATGGGGGGGCGGACAGGGAGTGTACACCGTGACCAGGACGGTTACCGGACAACCTTCAACAGTGGCACATTACGATGCGGCGGGGGGGCGTGGGTTGCGCAAAGGGAATCAACGTTTCGACGGCCAGTGGCAGTATGTGGACAACGCATACGACAACAAGGGCAGGCTCGAGAAGGTGTCATTGCCTTTCAGAGGCGCTTCTCCATCTTACTGGAATAGCTATTCGTTCGACACCTATCACCGTCCTACCCAGCTTTTGGAAGCTTCCGGCAAAACTACCTCCTGGAGTTACAACGGGTTGAGTGTGACGGAAACCAAAAACGGAATTGCTACCACCAAAACGACCGATGCCTCGGGTGCCTTGGCAAGCGTGACCGACCCCCCCGGGGGAACCATCTCCTATAGCCTCCGCCCCCCCGACGGACAACCCTCGTCCATCACGGCTCCGGGTGGTGTTATCACTTCGTTTGAGTATGATGCCTTTGGCAGGCAAACCGCCTTGGTGGACCCGAGCGCCGGGCGCCAAATTACTGAGCCCGTCTATTCTTCTGCGGGAGTGTTGACTCTTACCGAAACAAACCCCCCCAAGGGAACCAGCGTGTCGGTTTTTGATAAATATGGCCGTATCACCAGCCTGCAACGGCAGGGTGAGTTCACGACTAATTACGTGTATAATGCGGACGAGTTACTGGCGGGCGAAACTTCCACGAACGGTACCTCTAAGGCATTCACTTACGACACGTTTGACCGGATACTGACAGAAAAGGAAACCGTTCCCGATAACAAGTGGCTGCAAAAGACTTACACCTATGGTGATGGAAATGTATCCTCGGTACAATATGCGGCCCAAAGCGGGACGCTTGGCACGGAAAGTTTCCTGTATGCCTACGGACACAATACGGAGATCAGGCTAAACGGCTCCACCACCATCTGGAAACTGACGGCGGAGAATGATCCCGGTCAACCCACGGCAGCCACCACCGGAAGCATGAACAGAAGCTACTCCTATAACGACTATGGTATACCTACCGGCAGGACGGCCGGCAGCATCCAGAACTTCTCCTACAGTTTTGACACGCAGAAAGGAAACCTTTTAAGTCGTACAGACAACAGACACACAAGGACGGAATCGTTCTCCTACGACAACCTGAACCGTCTGACCAGTGCCGCCGGCAAGGTAATCACCTATGCCGACAATGGAAATATCACCCACATCGAAGGGGTGGGCACCATGGCATACGGCAACATGGACAAGCCGTACCAGGTGACCATGCTCAACCCGGAAGGCATGGCCGTACTCTTGCGCAACCAGAGCGTATCGTACACCTCGTTCCAGCGTCCATCACGTATCGACGAAAATGGCTTGAGCGCATCGTTCACCTACAACGCGGCCGGCGGGAGGGTGAAAATGTATGTAGCCAACGGAGTCACTCCGGTATTGACCAGATACTACATCGGGGGGGGACAGTATGAACTGGACCTGCAGTCCAATACCGAACGGCTCTATCTGGGAGGGGATGCCTATTCGGCACCCGCTGTCCTGGTAAAAGAAGCGGGTGTGTGGAATATTTACTATATTTGTCGTGATTATCTGGCAGTATCACCCACGTGGCGAATGCCGATGGTTCTTTGAAACAGGAATTAAGCTATGACGCATGGGGGGGACGGTTAAGAAATCCCTCCACACACGTCGCATACACGCCCGGCAGTGAACCGGTTTTGTACCTCGGCAGGGGGGGATACACGGGTCACGAACACCTGACCTGGTTCGGACTGATTAATATGAATGCGCGTCTTTACGATGCGGCATTGGGACGGTTCTTAAGCCCCGATCCCTATGTGCAAAATCCATTTATATCACAAAATTATAACCGGTATACCTACGCGATGAATAATCCGCTGGTGTATATTGATCAGGATGGTGAACTAGCATGGTTTATACCTGTTATTATTGGAGCAGTAATCGGAGGGTATATTGGAGGTTCATCGGCGGAAGGTGGAAAATTGAATCCTTTTAAGTGGAGTTGGAGTGGAAAACTTGGCTTGGCATTGGAATAGGTGCTGTGATTGGAGGAGCAGGAGGATATGGTTTTGCACTTGGAGCTCCTGCCTTAGCAAACACAGCATTTTTGCTCATTTTGGTACAAGCGGAACTGTAGCTGCATACACGGTAGCAGGAGGAGTTATTGGCGGTGCAATAGGTTATGGTTCGGGATATGCAGGAGGCTTATTATATAGTAATGGAAATTCAAGTTTTGCGCATCAAATGGGAAAGAGAGGAGCGGTTATAGGCTCAACGCTTGGCGGTGCACTAGGACAATTAGCTGGAGCAAACGAGACATATAAAAATCGAAAAGATACTGCTGTAAAATACAAACAACACCAAAAACCGAAATGGGATGGAGATTATTTTACTGGTACTCAGGAAGAAGCAGATGCAATCACTCTAAATTTAAGTAAAAATTAGGAATGGAAACATCTTACTATCAAACTAGTAGAGGATATTATTTCGAAAGTGTATCTGGAGAAGCATTTAATGTAGATTGGGGACCACCTAGTGTAGCACACGATAATAAAATAAACTTTACTCCATATAATTATAATGTGAATATTGGAGAACAGAGAAATTCTATGAATGAAGCATACCGCTATACTTACTTTGACAAAGTTGGAGATTTTTTTTATATTGGCAATATTTTTCAAAGAGCTAGAGTTTATTCTGAAACACATACCCATCCACATAATAGTCCACCATCAGGGCAGATTTGTTATTGTCACGAATATTTGGAATAACTGGATACGTACTTGGCTGGAGTGGTGTCAGATATCAATATGGTGGTCCAGGTTATTTCAAATAATAATATTTCTAAGAAACATTTTACCTTTAATATGAAAAAAAATTATATTTACCGTTATTATTCTATTTTTATTTCAAACTGTAAGGCCTCAATTATGTGATAAAATACACTATATAGAAGATAATGAGTTGAGCAACGAAGTAGTGTATGATATAGAAGTTGCTTTTGAAGATTTTATGCAAACAGGAGCAGGAGGGCAAAATGAGAAGTTTTTTCTTATAGAAATAGTAGAAAGAGATAATTTCAATGAATTATATCTATTCTCGACGAGATATATTTTTGAAATAATGTTCAAAAGGCCCGACTGCTATTTCAAGTGTAATGATACAATAATAACATACCTGTATACCAAAGATCACATTCATGTAAGTGATTCTACTTGGTTGAATAATATCATGAAAGAGACTAGTATTGTGTTAGGTGCTCCCGATTTTAATGTAGTCTGGTCGAATGATAGTGTGATTGGACCAATTTGGGGGGGACTGGTGATATGAATAGAACGGATGCAATGTTTTTTTTATGATCCAGTACCGTTTAAGTATATCGTTAAAAATGGGGATATTTGTTCAAAAGAAGTGGTTTATAAGTTATACTATCCAGATGATCGCCGGCCAAAAGGAATTCCAATAATGAGGTCATTACCATATTGGCCAGTAGAAAGAGAATCATATTATCGAGGATCATAGAGGAAATAAACTTTTTTTTCGTTCTAATATTTATATTATAGTAAATATGTCTTAACGATTCATGATTTAAATGAAATAGATTGGAAGATCACTTACAGTGGAGAAAAAGAATAAAATATTTTTTTAATTTATTTTTATCAACAACTTAAAGAACACCTATTTATGAAACTTACGTACTTTATCGCACTCGCAACTGCTATCGTTTTAACTTCGGTATTTTCAACGGCCATGGCCCAGCAGGCAGAATACCAAACAATGCCACGTTATAGGGATTTCCGCTTTTCCATTGGCGGTGGCTATGCTTACCGCCTCGGCAACATCGAGAAAACAGGCGATGCCGCATTGGATGATATGAATAAAAACTGCGACACGGTTTTACAGTTGACGCCGATGCCCAATACTTTTTTTTAAAGAAAGCTGGGGATTGGGTTTGAATGCCAATTTTTCTTCGGCAAGCACGTCGGGAAATAATGTAACCATACCGGGCATTGATCAAGCCGTGAATTACAAGGAAACGCAAAGCATTGTGTATGTCGGACCTTCGTTCGTCGGGAGAAACGAGTCGGAAAAATTCCTGTTGATTACCCACGTGGGTGTCGGGCCGCTTTTCTTCAATGCCGATATGAATTACAGCGGACAGAGCATTACGGGAAATAAGACCACCGTGGGCGTTAATGCTGGGATTGCAGGAGAATATAAAGTGAACAATAAGACAGGGGGGGTGGGACTTAAGCTGTCGTACGTGATGGGCTCGATTGACAACCTGAACGTGGAAGGACAAAACGTGAAACCAGAAGAGAAAATCAGTGTGTCGAACCTGATGGCGACGCTGTTCATCAGCTTCCGTTCGTGGTAATCCCCAAGCTTATACAAACTATCACCATGGCAAGAAAAATGATCTGTCTCACGGCATTGTTATTATCGGCCTCATTCGTGTTTCCACAATTCCACACCGGAATAAAAGGCGGAGTAAATTTATCGAATGTAAGCATGAATATCAACGGCATTGAACTCGACAGTTATGATCCGCGTCCCGGCATTCATGCCGGATTTATGACCGAATACATGTTTGGTGCTCATCTGGGGTTGCATACCGAGTTGATCTACTTCAACAGTGGAGCCAACATAAATCCCGGACAGTTTAAAAAAATGGTTTGATGTTTCCGAAGATGTTTCCGTGACCGGAAGTTTGAACATGCACACGTTTCAGTTACCCTTGTATCTGAAAACAAAGTTCGCACTTTCACCCACCGTCAAAATTTACCTGATGGGAGGCGGATTTGCTACATATGCGCTAAAAGCTGATATGTTTGAGAAGCTGTCGTTAGCGGGCGAAGTACCCCTCAAACTGAAATGGAGCCTGTATGAGCCCAACGTGCGTATTTTTGATCAGGATGAAAGCAATGTGCATCTGCAGCAACGCTGGAACGCCGGCCTGGCAGCCGAAACGGGCATTGAAATCAGGAACAGCATTACCGCCGGTATCGGGTTCCGTCAGGTACTCAACAATATGGCCGCATATGGTATCATCTCGGGCGGCGGCTCAATAAAACCCACCACACAAATGTGGACGGCGACCTTTTCGGTTGGATACTTTCTTTAAAGAAAGAGAAGTGGTTTCTTGACGACCACAACTGTCGTGATTGTGATACTCCCCCCCAACAATTACCCATTGTTGGGGAGTTTTGTGTGAAAAACAGGGGATTTTCATGCGACCACAAGCCTGCCTATTTTGGGTTTTGAGCCGGTTATGCTGGTGAGATTTATTTTCTCAAACATCTTATATATTGCATGTTAACCATCAAAGCAGGTGAGATTTCTCTGCACCTATTGACATGTTTTAGAAAAACAGTTTATTTTGACTTTGTAATGAAAAAGATAAAATAGTCGCATGAAAAATTTAATCAATCGGCATTTCACTCCCAAAAGGCTGAATGCATTTTCTATGTCTGAACTGTTGGTAGTTTTGGTAATTATCGGTATCCTGGTGTTAATTGCCCTACCCAACCTGATGCCACTGATCTCGAAGGCTAAGAGTGTGGAGGCACAACAGCAACTGGTTTTTTTACACTCGTTGCAACAAAGTTATTTCTTCACCCATTCCAAATACTCACTCTCGCTGGATGAACTGGGTTTTGAACAACAACCACTCGTAAGTGAAGACGGCACTGCCAACTACAAGATTGAGATTGTAGAAGCCGATGAGAATGGTTACCGGGCACAGGCCATGGCTGTGGTGGATTTCGACCGTGACGGCACATTCAATACCTGGGAAATAGATCATAACAAACATTTGAGAGAGACCGAAAGAGACTGAATATGCAACTGATCATTCTGATACCTTTAACGCTGATGATCCTCTCAGATTACAGAAGCAGAACGGTTATCTTGTGGCACTTATTGCTGTTTGGAATAACCGTCCTGATCATAAGCTGGTTGGAGAACGGGTTATGGGAAACATGCACCAACCTGGTAACCAACATATTTTTATCGCTCTTCATTGGATTATGCGTATATGGCTATTTTTTTATGGAAGTATAAATCGGTGCAGTCGGTCATAGGAAAAGGGGATATCTTGTTTATCCTGTTTCTGACCCCCCCTTTTTTTTACACCCCCCCGGTCGTTTCTTGTCTTTATGCTGGTATCTTTCGTCGTTACCTTGTTGATGTGGATCATCATTGCTTCCATCCGCAGAAATGACAGCAACATTCCGCTGGTATCGGGAGTAGGAGTCTGCCTATGTATACTTCTTCTCTATCAACACTTAATCTGAATCTTATGATAAACGCCCATATCCCCCCCACCGAACTGATCCAGTTATTTTCCAGCAGCGATGCCTTGAATTATCGGATTATTCCCTTTGAAACAGGTGAAAATAACATGCTAAAATGTTATGGCGACAGCAGTACGGCGTATGAGAAAATTATACAGGAGATTGCCATCATTTATGATTTAAGCGTGGAGATTGAACCGGTAGATAATGCGGAACTGGACAAAGCATTGAATTTCTATTACCGGCAGGACCGGACTTTCTCCTCAAATGCACAATCCCTCAATATAAGCCACGCTGACTTTGTAGGTAAACTGATCGAGGAAGCCGATACCTTAAAATCGAGCGATATCCATTTTGAACCGTATGAGAAAAATGCCGTGTCCGTTTCAGGGTCGACGGGAAGCTGATTGAACGCTATATCATCAATAGAACGGACTACCCCCCCGCACTGGTAAACCGTCTCAAGATACTGGCCAACCTTGACATCTCCGAGAAACGGCTACCCCCCCAGGATGGCCGGATCCTCTTTGAAAGGAACAATCTCAAATTTGATGTGCGCGTTTCGGTGATGCCCACCATCTACGGCGAAAGATCGTACTCCGTCTGCTCTCAAAGATCAGCGCCTGCTTTCCCTAAGCTGCCTGGGGTTTAGTGAAAAGCAATATGCCGATTATTATCAGGCGATCATGCAACCCAACGCTTATCCTTATTAGCGGACCTACCGGCTCGGGTAAAAGTACCACGTTATATGCCACCCTGGGCATATTGAATCGACAGGATAACAATATCCTTACCATTGAAGATCCCGTGGAATATACGCTGCCGGGAATTAACCAGATGCAGTTGAAGGAGGAGATAGGTCTGACTTTCGGAAGCGCCCTGCGCACCTTCCTCCGGCAGGACCCCCCCGACATCATCATGCTGGGCGAGATCCGCGACCAGGATACGGCTCAAATGGCCATACGCAGTTCCTTAACCGGGCACCTCTTATTATCTACGCTGCATACCAACAGCGCATGGGGGGGAAGCATTACCCGCTTGATAGACATGGGGGGGGTACACCCTTACCTGATATCGGAGACCCTGATTGCCTGTGTGGCACAGAGACTGATCCGGTTGTTGTGTCCCCACTGTAAAAAGGCATTACATCCCGATGCTTCCTTTACCAGTGGGTTTGCTTTAGATCCCAACGCAGGTTATCATGAAAAAGAGGATGCGAAAGATGTTACTATACCGGCTACCTGGGACGAAAAGCCATTTATGAGGTGATACCGATTGACAAGCATTTATCGCAACTCATTAGAAAAAGTGAACCTGACATTGATGCATATCTAGAGCGTCACAAAATCAAAACATTAAAAGATTCAGCTCTGGAAATGTTTGCCAAAGGTGAAACCTCACTGGAAGAAATTCTTCCGCTTATCAGTGAAACGATATGAACAATGATCAGATGAAAAAAATATTCCGCTTTCTTTATTATCCTGATATCCATATCGGTAAACCTGCTTGCACAATCTCTTGAAGAAACCCGGCTGGCTGAGCTGAAGGGTAAACTGCAGCGCTTGTCGTATGCCGACAGCCGTTATGCTGAGAAAGTAGATGTCTCTGTCACCAGTTTCCCGGTTTCCGAACTGATCCGGAGTCTGGCGAAAGCACAGATTCTGAATATCAACGTGGCTTTCGGGCCTGACAAACTCATTAATTGCAACCTGCAACAGGTTCCGATAGTGGATATCCTTTTCTTTATCTGCAAAGAAAAAAAGCCTCGAGGTAGAAATAATGGATAACATACTATCCATTATTCCTTATAATGAACCCGAAACGGAGCCTCCAATACACATCGCTTATGATCCGCTGAGAGAGGTGATCACCTTTGACTTTACCGACAGCAAATTGTCGTTTGTAACCAAAAAGATCATGGAGAGCACCGGGTATAACATCGTCATACCTCAGCCTCTATACGAACACCGGGTTTCGGCTTATGGTACGAACATGGATATGAACGAGGCGGTGAGAACCATCGCGGCAGTGAACGGGCTCGGATATGCAAGGCAATCCGAAAGTTCGTGGTCTCTGTTCAAACCCCAGGGAGAACAATCACAAACAACCGATCATGCCTTCCGGTTTGATCAGCTTCTGGTGGACAGCGTCGGGCTGATTACGGCTAAGATCACTGCAGGAAATGTACGTGACATGATACCGGATCTGTTTCACCGTCTTGGAATCAACTACTTTTATCCAACGATATCAGTCATGCCACCAATATAAATGTGGAAGAAGTTGACCTGCATACTTTTCTGAATGTGCTGTTCACGGGTACCCACATTACCTGGCGCATAGATCATGGCGTGTACATAATAGGCAGCAATACCGAAGGGGGGGAACGTTTATCCACGGTGCAGGTTTTTCCAATGAAATATCGGATGGTAGATAAAGTGTCGGAATTTATTCCTACCGAACTCAAAGCAAACGTGGAGATCATTACCTTTCCCGATTTGAACAGCCTTGTCATCAACGGCGACCAGCGCGCGGTAATACGAATCATGAACTTCCTGAATGAAATCGACCGAAGTGTTCCCTTGATCTCCTTTGATGTGATTATTGTAGATGCCACCGACAAAACGTCGCAATCCATTGGTTTATCCATGGGAGTAGGTGCCAAGCCTTCGGTAAGCGGAGGTGTCATCAGTCCGGGTATCGATTTTTCGCTCAGCGCGGCTTCCGTGAACAAGATCATCAACTCATTCAATGGTTTCGGTTCTATGAACCTGGGTAAGGTAACTCCCAATTTTTATGCCGATCTGAAGTTTCTTGAAGACGCCGGAAAAATCATTTTGAGGTCGACACCCAGGCTATCTACGTTAAACGGACACAAGGCCGTGCTAAAAAGCGGGGAGGTGAAATATTACAAGGAGAGCCAGGTCAACATCATTGGGACACAAAACCCGCTTCAATCGGAATCATACCTGTGGAAAAATGTAGAGGCCAACTTTATACTGGAAATCACGCCTTACGTAAGCCTCGACAGTGTCATCACCCTTCAGATCAATCTCGACCAGGCAGAATTTACCGTGCGCGAGAGCAGCGACGAGGATGCGCCTCCGGGGATGACAAAGCGGAGTTTTAATTCCATCATCAAGGTAAAAGATCAGGAGATGGTGCTTTTGGGAGGGATCGAGAAAAACCTCACCGACACCTCCTCGCGGGGGTTTGCCTTTTCTGGCAAGGGTACCGGTTTTACGCCTGCTTTTTGGCAACACCACCAAAATAAGATCCTCCCAGAAGCTGAATGTATTTATCAGGCCGATAATCCTTCAATAGTATGCGACTACTCCCTTCTATATTGGGCGAAATCATCATTGCGGAAGTGGAAGCAAGTAACGGTACTGCTTCTACCCGGGTAACGACTGCCAGATATTCATCAAAAAGTTCCGACATTATTCTTCGGGAGATCGGTCATGAAAAGGAGGAATGGCCGAAGAGAAAGCACGGCATCGCCCTGTTGCTTATCAGAGGTAGCGACGTGGGTACAAAAGAGTTCGCAACCTCCGATAATGATGGAGTGAAAAGATCACTGAAAATGAGAACCTGCTTTGGACAGTTCATGAAGAAAATGATTTTTCCACCATTGATTTTATACGAAATCATCCGTTGAAAATATATTGAACGCACTGCGTGACAGGAGCCTTCACATCATGGAAATCACAGTATCCCGACATAGTGATACCGATCTTCGTACCACCCTGCTGGACTTGTACGAAAAGAAGCTGAATTTTGAGCACCTGAAGAAATCGAAAGAGTTCAGCGCATTTTTTTTCGACAGCCTGTTTGATAAGATAAAGCTCCCGTTTCTGCTCTTTTTCTTCGTACTCCTTTTGTCAACTATATCGCATTTTCCAATATAAAGGAAAAATATGAGATCAGTGAGACAGCTTATAACATCCGACTTCAGAAAAGTAAACAGGAAAGGGAGAACAATGAAAAAGCCAACCGCCTTTTCGGTGAGTACGACAAGATTCGCTCATATCCCCCCCTCGCCCTGCTATCAGATCGCATTGCCTCCTATATGCCGAAGGATGTCCGATTGGTCTCCATGGTCTTCTTCCCTGAAAACAGATCCAATGCCGGAGCCAGGGCCGTAAAAAAACAACGCGAATTTGATCATTGTAAAAGGAAAGGCTGAAATTGCCGGTACAGTACTTCTGTTCGCCCAATATTTACAGGAAGATAAATTATTCAGCAAGGTTGACATCATCAATATCAACAATTTGAAGGATAACGGTTCATATGATTTTGAATTACACATCATATTATGAGATACTATAGCGGGATCATCAAGTTAGCGGCATTGATCATACTAATGCCCTTTGTGCTGGGAAAATGCACGTTTTCCAAAACATTTCAATTGTATAATGATTATCGGCAGATTCAAACCCTGGAAGAACAGCTGCCGAATATGGCGTTAAGCCAATCGATGTTGGCACCGGTGCTGTTCTCTGATGAGAACCTGACCAGCAATGGCCGTCTGATCGAACTAATCAGTCCGGCATGTGAAGAAGACAGCATCACAGTGAAGCAATACGAGCCCATATTGCTGGATAGCGAAGGCAATTATAAACTGTATAGTGCCAATATGACATTGTCGGGGGGGAAATATATCGATCTGGTAAAAACCTGAAATACTGGGAAGGCAATATACAATCAATCAAAATATCATCTCTTCAGTTCGAATATGATGAAAAGAAAATGAAAGAGGAGAAGGTGGTGATGACTGTGATTGTAAGACAGATTGAAAATGATATGCCAATTTCATGATCAACTCAAAACTTGTTATAAATATGAAGAAAACGTTTAATTATCTTGTTCAAATGAGTAGCGCTTTTTGATGCAACTAAAATTTCCTTCGAAAATTATTGCTTTAAGTTCTCGAAGACAGGTCGTTCTCATAACGTTTTTACTGACGAACAGCCTCATTATCGGTTGTGTAAATTAAACTGTGTCAGGTTTTATTTTTATAGTTAATTTGGCACCTTTTTTTCTAATGGGTAATGCTGAGACCTGAGTTTTAGTTGGTCAAAAACGGTTAGGGGGGGTCGACCCCC
>JMBV01000206.1_pt1 | contig 22239 bp, 32 predicted proteins | sample 616531 | NCBI WGS metagenome assembly JMBV01 (sample SAMN02727904, study PRJNA239997) | anaerobic digester metagenome | biome: anaerobic digester; isolation source: mesophilic anaerobic digester inoculated with municipal waste water sludge... | place: Germany: Bielefeld University, CeBiTec ...
CCACAAAATGTTAACATCACGCGCTTGCGCCCTGATTTTCAAGCTGATGCCGTGTTGATGGTCGCGGAAAGTTTTGCGGTTGACGGTGACCAAATGTTGGCACTCGACCGCCTGGCACGTTTGGACCATGGGGGGGATTTGCTGACCTTTGTGGGAAAAGCCCTGCAAAACGCGCAAGCTTATGGTTACGCGGATGAAGACCTGGCCCAAATGCAAAAGCTACTGGAAGGTCTTGATTTAGTGGTCTATGAGAACTGGAAGATATTGCGAGGCCGGAATGACTGAGCAACCCAAACAAACAAATTGGTATTTGCTGACCGGCATCATCCTTGGTTTATTGATTGGTTTAATCCTGTCAACGATGATATTTCCTGCTGTAAATCGCTATGTCACACCAGCCCAGTTAGACGCGGTTGGCAAAGATATCTACCGCGAAGAAATTGCTTTGGCGTATACTGCGACGGGCTCGCTAAACCGGGCGATTGACCGCCTGATGCGTCTGGAACAAGCTCAGCCGGCATCTATACTGATTGAACAAGCGCAACGGCTTCAGGCGGCTGGGGGGGTCTCAACAGGTCATTGACGCGCTGGTGCTTTTAGCTGAACGATTATCAGGTGAATAGATTTTTCGTTTTATTACAATAATTGAAAACGTGGTCAGGAGACCACATTTGAACTTAGGGTGTGTGAACTTAGGGTGTGACCTTCTGATCACACTTGAATTTTTGCTCACACCCAAGGTCGGCCCTGTCTTTTGTACACACTTCCTTTCTTGACATCCATTTTCGAAGGACTATAATGCTTATTGAAAAATATTATCAATAAGGAAATCATGGACTGGAAAAATAAATTACGCAATGCCGGATATCGCATCACGGATGCCAGAGAGCAAATGATGGATTTGCTTATCAATACCCAAACCGCGCTTAGCCCCCCCATGCAGATTCATAAGGCTCTGGCTGAACAAGGCAGTCAGATGGGTTTGGTAAGCGTCTATCGCAACCTGGCTGTCTTGCAGGAAAACGACTTGGTGTGTATAGTGTTCGCGCCTGATGGCAGCGCCGCTTATACAGCTGGCGGAATGGGACACCATCATCATGTGTTGTGCCGGCAATGCCTTAACTCCGCGAGCTTTGAAGGCTGCGAGGGTTTTGCTGATTTAATTCAGGAAATTGAAGCCCAGACGCAATTCAAGGTTCAAGGTCATTTGCTGCAATTTTACGGTCTGTGTTCGGAGTGTCAAAAAAAATGAAATTCACGTTTAGAAAGTCTCTTAGCTATATCGTTTTAATTTTGGTCATGCTCTTTAGTGCTTGCAGTCCGCAGGCAAAGCCTGTCACTTTGGAAGAAGACGCGCAAAAATGCAAGTCACAGTGAGCATTCTGCCACAAAAGTGGTTCGTTGACCGCATCGCCGGCGATTTAGTCATCACACAAAACCTGGTTGGTTCGGGCGACAACCCGCACACCTATGAACCTACACCAGGACAAATGGCAATTTTGGAAAAGAGTGACTTGTATTTCACCATCGGCATCGAATTTGAAGAGGCCTGGATGGACAAGTTGATTGCAACTAACCCTACGATGAAGATCGTTGACTCTTCAGCTGGCATTGAACGTATTCCGATGGTTGGTGGACATCATCACGATGACGATGAAGCGCATGACCATGCCAATCACGACCACGAAGCTGATGCTTTAGACCCGCACGTTTGGTTTTCGCCTGACAATGCCCGGCAAATCGCGGAAAATATTGCCAATGCGCTGATTGAACAAGACCCCCCCAAAACGAAAGTACCTACACTAACAATTTAGAAAGCGTGCTTGAAGAAATCGCAAATACTGATGAAGAAATAACAAGCATCTTGCAAGATATCTCGCGACGGCATTTTATGATCGTGCATCCTGCCTGGGGGTATTTCGCGCACGCCTACGGCCTGCACATGATTCCGGTGGAAATCGGTGGCAATGAACCCGGTCCCGCGGACATGGCGAAAATTCTGGAAGCCGTCAAAGACTATCAAATCAGCGTGCTTTTTGTTGAAAAAGGCAGCAATATGAGTTTGGCGCAGTCGATTGCCAGGCAGGCAGGTATCAGCGAAATCATCGAATGGGATCCTATGGCATACGAATGGGCTGAAAATATGCTTTCTCTGGGCAGAGATTTGCAAAACGCCTTGCACTAATGAAAAGTTTTATAGGTATTGAAAAGTGACAGAATCGATACAGGCACCAACGAAAAGCATTTTAAAAATAGAAGATATGTGGGCGGGCTATGATGGCGAAGCTGTTTTGGAAGACATCCAGTTTGAGATGTTCGCGGGCGACTATGTGGCATCATCGGGCCAAATGGCGGGGGGGCAAGACAACACTCATCAAGGTCATTTTAGGCTTGCTTCCCGTTATGCGCGGAAGTGTGAGCGTGCTGGGACAAAGTCCTGTGCAGGCGCGCGACCGTTTGGGTTATGTGCCGCAGGTCTCGCGCACGGACAGAGACTTTCCGATTAGCGTTTGGGATGTGGTACGCATGGGTCGAGAAAAGGCGGGCTTTTTGGCGTCAGGTCTTTGTCCGCGCAAGACAAGCAAGCGATTGAACGCGCGCTTGGTCAGGCTGATGTGCTTGATTTGGCAAAGCGGTCTTTCAATGAACTTTCGGGCGGGCAACGTCAGCGCGTGCTGATTGCCCGTGCCCTGGCTACAAATCCCGAGATTCTGGTGCTTGACGAACCCACCGCGAACGTCGATGGGCAATCCACCGCGCGCCTTTACGACTTACTCGCCGAACTCAATCAAAGCCTGAGCATTTTGCTGGTGTCACATGATCTGATGGCAATCTCCACGCACGTAAAGACTATTGCCTGTGTAAATCGAAAAATGGTCTATCACAACGAAAAAGTTCTCACCCAGGAAATGATGGACCTGGGATACGAATGCCCGGTGGAACTTTTGGCGCATGGCGTGCCTCATCGCGTGCTGGCGCATCATGACCATGACCACCTTTCATCAAATACAAGCCATAAGCAAGAGGACAATCAAGATGTTTAATACCTTAGCTGAAATCTTCTCTTATGAATTTATGCAAAACGCCCTTTTGGCAGGGGGGGTACTGGTAAGCCTTGTCAGTGGCATTATCGGCACTTTGGTGGTGCTGAACCGCATGGTGGGGGGGATTAGTGGCGGCATCGCGCACGCGGCTTATGGTGGCGTGGGCATTGCCAGTTACTTTGGTTTTGACCCGGTGCTGGGCGCAGTTTTGTTTAGCTTACTATCATCGGTGACTATGGGCGTGGCGCGTCGTAAATTGCGCGAACGCTCCGACACCATGATAGGCGTTATGTGGGCTGTTGGCATGGCGACAGGTATCATCTTCGTAAGTCTCACGCCGGGTTACCGGGCGAATTTGATGTCGTATTTGTTCGGCAGTATTTTGGCAGTTTCAATACAGGATATTTGGTGGATGGCGGGTATCGCGCTGGCGACGGTGCTGTTTGTGGCGCTTTTTTACCGGCAATTGCTGGCCATTTCTTTTGATGAAGAATTTGCAATTGTGCGTAATCTGCCGGTTACGGTACTATCGGTCCTATTACTCATCATGACCGGTCTTACCGTGGTTGTCGCGATGCGCGTGGTGGGCTTGATTATGGTTATCGCGCTTTTAACGATTCCATCAGCCATTGCCAGTATGTTCTTCAAAGATATGCGGGTGATTATGCTGGTCGCGGTGGGTTTGGGTATTGTGTTTATTTCCGCTGGTTTGGTGATATCTTTCCTTTCAAATCTTCCCGCTGCCGCGGTAATTATTTTGCTGGCTGGCTTGGTCTATTTCCTGGCATTTATCATTAAACGTATTCTACTTAAAACGAAAACATGACAATTGTCATCTCTTTGTGATTTTTATGTAAAATTAAATAACCAAATCCTTGACATGGTGTTTACAATTATATAGAGTGGAATTGCGCTATGAAACTGAAAGACTTTTTGCAGGATGAAGGTTTGGTGCGTCTCGGCAAGGGTTTGGGAAAGAATCTCTCTTTGCGAGGCATTCGTCGGTTGGCAAATTTTGTCTCCGGCATACTTAACAGGTACCCCAAAAATCAGATGCGAAGGGTGATAAAGGGTAACCTTTCGGTTGTTTTAGACGAAGAAGCGAATTCTGATATAATTAACGCACTCAGCAAAGAAGTCATCCGTAACCTGATGTGGACACACGCAGACTATTTTATCTCTATCAGCACCCTGAAGAGAGTAAGTCAGCCATCGAATTTTCGTCCAACGCGCTGGAGATGATTGAAGACGTCCGGGAACGTCGCCAGCCAACGGTCATTTGCGGACCGCATTACGGAAACTTTGACCTTTTAGGACTTTCGCTCGCCAGAAAGAGTGTGCCGATGATGGTTCTAAGCGTGCCGAATCCGCAGGGCACGTATAGCGCGCAAAATGAAATGCGCAATAAATCCGGCATGAATGTCAGACCGATTGACATGAAAGCCATTCGCGACGCAAAAAAAGTTCCTGCTGGAAGGCAACGCCGTTGTTACTGGTATTGACAGACCGGTTGAAGATCCAAAAAAATGCCAAGTACAAGCCTTTGTTTTTTTGGTAAACCTGCGGCATTGCCCGTTTTTTTATACGCGATTCGGTCTGGAAGAAGGCGTTAAATTACGGGTAGCCTATTGCAAGCGCAAATCGGACGGGCGATACATTGTAGATTGTAGTGCGCCCGTGGAAATGCGACAATATGATGATCTTAAAGAAGAATACGAGAAAAACGCGCAAGCGACACTCAGAGAAGCGGAGAAAATCATCCGCAAAGAACCTGAACATTGGTTGATGTTACATCCGGTTTGGGAAAAATAAACGCGATTAGAAATGAAAGCTGGTGTAAGATGACAAAAGAACAAACAAGAACTGAAAACGATAAACGCACAAATGATATTTTATTAGGTCCGCTGGAAAGACCGGCCTTAGCTTTCTTTGCCAAACATATGCCCATGTGGGTCAATTCCGACATGTTGACTATCTTTGCGCTTTTTGGCGCGGCAATGATCTTTTTGGCCTATTTTTTGGCGGGTCAAGCCGGTGACTTGAAAGGCAATGGCTATCTCTTCCTGGTTAATCTTGGCTTGTTTATCCATTGGTTTGGTGACAGCTGGATGGCACTCTGGCACGTTACCGCCATCACGAACGCCCCCCCAACTATGGATACTACACCGACCATGCCCTGGATGGTTTGGCATCGGTAATGATCTTTATGGGCATCGGCTTAAGTGGACTTGCTGATTTTAAGATCACCATGTTCGCTTTGGTGACCTGGCTTTTGGTGATGATGCAAGTCTTTTTGAAAACACATGCCACCGGCACGTTTGAGATGACAAGTGCCAAGATCGGCCCAACAGAAATCCGTGTACTCCTGGCGATCTTGAACACGGTGATTTATTTCACCGGAGCGGGTCAGCCATTGGCAGTCCTTGAGTTGCGAGGTTTGACCATCAGTTTCACGCCCGGTACAATTGTTCTGGCAGTAGTTTCCATTGTATTTTTGGTTTACTACATTTACCAAGTGGTTACCACTGGAAGCAAACTCTCGGCCGAAGACCTTGAAGCCTTAAAAGTAAAGAACGCGGAACGCGCCCGGAAGGGCATCGTGAGCCAAATGGAACTTGACCGCCGCGAAAAAGAAAAGAAACTCGCCAGCCAGCAAAAACCGAAAACCTTACTGGATTTATTCAGCAAGCCTGATTAATCCATGATTAGTTTGTTTAGAAATAAAGGCTGCCTTCAGGTAGCCTTTATTTTTAGCAGTTCATTTATTTGTTGTCTGCTGGATAGCGTGTTGCGTGTATTGATGGAGCAATAGCCTGAAGTTCAGGTAAACGCGCGCCTAAAGGGGAAGGTATAATCCGGGGCATTTCGTCAAGCCCCAAGCCAGTGCTTTGCTGCGCGGCTTTGAATACGGGTTCACTAAAGATTTCACCAGCCAACGAAGCAGGAAAGCCCAAAATAATAGCCTCCGGTCGCAATAAATGGATATATGGCGCCAAATGATGCCCCCCCAGGCTTGCTCCCGCTTTGCCAAGAATTTCAATGGCGTAGGGGTCGTCGTTATGGGCAGCGTTGATGATTTGGTAGATCGTCACTTGTGGGTCCCAGTGGCTGGCTTGTGTCGCGAGAGCTTGCCGAACCATGCCAACAGAGCTGCATTGTTCGTTGAGCGTAAGTGGGCCTTCGCCACTCGCATCACTTTCCTGACAGAGCCTGACACGGCCAACTGCACCGGCATGGGGGTTGCTGGGACTAAATATCTTACCCTGGGCACTAAAGGCCATACTAAGGTTGTGTCCCAGGTCGATGAAAACAAAATCGCGCAGGTCCTGGGTAGCGCCAAATAGTTTTTCTGCCTGTGCGCCGGCAACAGCATTTTTTTTCAACAAAAACGGGCAGGTTAAAAGCAGTTGCAACTGTGATTTTAATGGTTCGTTTTTCCAGGCAGGAAAATCGCGCGAACTGATCAAGACACCTTGCTGGGCGTCATAGTTACCAGCAATTGATACGGAAACGCGTTCGGGCAAAGGAAGATGTTGGGCGCGGGCGAGGTTGAGCAGCTTGTCGCTGTGCTGGGAGATAAGCGCCAGAAAGCTTTGGAAGCTTTGATTGACCTCAGGTTTAAAACTGATGCGTTCGCTGATGATGCCAGACTGATTGCCGTAAACAAGGATAATTTCTTCAGCGGTGATATTCATACCAAGGATGTAATTAGCGTAGGCACCGGCTTTTTGTGCTTGTAACATAGTAATTATTATAGCCGTAATCCCATATTAGAGCGTTTTTTTTATTATCTTTTTTTTAACGCAAAGATTCGTTACATTAATCACCTTGAAATTTGATGCATACTACTTGACAAGCTGAAAATTATTCGTAAAATAATAGACGGATAAATTAACTACTGTCTACTAGTGGACTACGTGTAGAGAGTTATCTGGCGACAAAGGAGAAAACAATGGCACGTAAGGACGATCGAAGAATACAAAGAACACGAAAATTGCTGCGCGAGAGTATGCTTGCGCTTATTCTTGACAGAGGGTATGACGACATCAGCATTCAGGATGTCACCGACCATGCTAACTTAGGTCGGGCAACTTTCTATCTGCACTATCGCGAGAAAGACGAGCTCTTTCGTGATGTGCTTCTAAGCATGGCTGAAGAGTTTTTAGCGACCTTGCCCAAGCAAGATAAGAAAAACGATCAGATAATCAACACAAAGAAACTGGAGATGCTTTTCAGTTACGTTGAAGATCGTTTTGATTTTTATCGCATCGTCAATATGGGGGGGCGTAGCGCGATATTGACATCCGCGATTGTAGCTGAACTGATTAAAGAGAACTTCAAGGTCTTTTCAACAACTGGAATGGAAACCTACGAAAGCATCACCGGCATACCTACAGATTTTCTATTAAGTTTTAACGCCAGCACATTGAAAAGCACACTCTTTTGGTGGCTCGAAAACGATATGCCCTACACCGCTGCCGAGATGGCCGAGATGTACACAAAAGTAAGTTTCTTTACAAATTTCCAAATTTTGCGGGCTGGGAAAGATATGGAACTGCAAAAAGCCGAATCCAACGACCCAGGCAAAGCATCCAAACAAGAAGCCCAAAACCAAGATAAAGCGCAGTCTGATACCAAAGAAAACGCGCCCAAAAAGGAAAACAAAAAGGCGTCAAAGAAAAAAAAGACGCTAACAAATCTGAGGAGCTTGAGCAGGAGGAGCCATCGCCTGAAAGCGAAGCACCAGAATCAGACCAGTAAAAATTAAATAAGGCACATAAGCCACGGGGGATTGAAGAACTTTACCACCGCAAGGCATATAGCCATGCGAGATTAGTTAATATTTAAAAAAAAGGATTAAGCATGAAAATCTTGATGATTTACCCTGAATTTCCCGATACTTTTTGGAGCTTCAAGCACGCTTTGAGCTTCATCCGAAAAAAAGCGTCCTCACCTCCCCCCCTAGGGCTTTTAACCATCGCGGGGCTTTTTCCGCAAAGCTGGGAAAAAACGCCTGGTGGATCTCAACGTCGAAAAACTTCGCGATAAAGACATTCAATGGGCGGATATGGTCTTTATCAGTGCCATGACCGTGCAGCGCAGTTCATCGGTAAAGGTGATTGAGCGCGTAAACGCTATGGGCAAGCCGATCGTGGCTGGTGGCCCCCTGTTTACCATGGATCCAGACGCTTTCCCAACGGTTGACCATCTCGTTTTGAACGAGGGTGAAATTACCATCCCCCCCATGTTTTTGGCGGACCTGGAAAAAGGGCAAGCCAAAAGCCGCTACGAAACCAGCGAATATGCCGATATCACCCAAACGCCCATTCCCGACTGGTCGTTGATAAAACTGAATAAATATGACTCGATGAGCATACAATACACGCGGGGCTGTCCGTTTGCCTGTGATTTCTGTAACGTCACCGCGCTTTTGGGGGGGCGAAGGATGCGCCTTAAAACAACCGAGCAGTTCATCGCTGAGCTCGACTCGTTATATGAACTGGGCTGGCGACGGAATATCTTTATCGTAGATGATAACTTCATCGGCAACAAACGCATTTTGAAGCAAGAACTGCTTCCCGCGCTGATTAAATGGCGCGAAGGCAAGAAAGGCTGCCTGTTCCTGACCGAAGCCAGCATCAATCTTGCTGACGACGAGGAGCTTATCGACATGATGGTACAAGCCGGCTTTACACAGGTCTTTATCGGTATCGAAACGCCCGAAGAAGACAGTCTGGCAGAGTGTGGCAAGGGGGGGCAAAACCGCAACCGCGACCTGCTAAGCAACGTACACAAGCTGCAAAAGGGTGGCTTGCAGGTGATGGGTGGCTTTATTGTTGGTTTCGACAATGACAATGAAGGCACCTTCCAGCGCCAGATTGACTTTATTCAAAAGTCGGGCATTGTCACGGCGATGGTCGGTTTGCTGCAGGCGCCTGTCGGAACTGAACTCTATGAACGCATGGAGCGCGAAGGACGCCTGAAGGCGCAGGATTACTCGGGCGATAACGTGGACGGCGAAACGAACATCGTGCCCGTTATGGAGCCTAAAAAGCTAAAGAAGGGTTACCGCAAGATTCTCGATACCATCTACTCCGCAAAGGGCTTTACAGACCGCGTGATTACCTTTTTGAAAACTTACAAACCGCGCCGGCATCCAGTAACGCTTGAGTTTCAGGAAATCATGGCGCTGTTCAGGTCGATATGGGAGATTGGCATCAAAAGCAAGGAACGCTTCCATTACTGGCGCTTGTTCTTTTGGTCGCTGTTCAACGATATTCGCAAATTCCCCCCCTGGCGATTACCTTTTCGATTTATGGCTACCACTTTAGAAAGGTCAATGCCTTGCACGTGTCGTAAATCTTACCATTGGATAAGACGTGGTCAGGAGACCATGTCAGAACGAGACGACCGAGAGACACCCTTAGTGACAAAAGAGCTTGGCTTCATATCACCAGGCTCTTTTTCTTAAATTTCCGTATTAAATAGTTAGAAAAACAGTCTGGTTAGTTAGTGTTTACCCCTTTTTATTAACACCTTGTTTTATTTGCTATAATATTTATAAATTCAGGGAACAGTCAATTAATGGCTGGGTATCCTCCTTCTCCATGGCAAGTCCAATGGGAGTTTATGTTCAGTTTGTTTTCTGCTTACGCACAGTAAGCGCCGCCGGTAAGTTTTGGCGAATACTCAAAATTAAATAGTCATGAAAAGGAGAAAAATGAAAAATAAATCGTTATTAATAGTAAGTTTTTTTGCTGATTGCTTTCTTGATTGGTACCAGCTACGCTCCAATGGCAGCCAAAGCGGAAACACCTGATGAATATCCGATGGCAATATTGAAGCCTGGAAAAACTATTCCTCAAATCGATAGGCCTCAATATGAAGGTTTAAGGTATTGGCAATTTCCAGCCCTAACTTTTACACCACATCATAGCAACGTAACTTACTACAATGGCAATCTTGGTTGTTTGGGTAGCATTTATGATGGTTCCACCAATAAAACCTTTGTCTCTCGGCTGCCTTTAGAAGCGGGCACAAATGTCTTTCATGTATACGTGGCTTACTTTCAATTTGATGATTTTCCTGATTTAAATACGCGTATAATGCTATTTAGAACACATGCCTGGTCTGGCCAGACTGAAGTGCTTTTCAGCAAACAATTAGGAGAACCCGGTTATGCTGGCGAATGGATGGTTGACTATCTTGATGGTGTTAACAATTCTTTCACTATGGAAAATGAATATTCTTATTGGTTCCAAATAGATTACCCTAAGGGTAATCCATCTGTAATGGTGTGTTCTATTATGATGGCATATTGGCCAGTTAAAGATTCCCTGTTTCCCCCCCTGGCTTTCCCGACGGTTGTGAATGGTAATTAATAATCGTTTACAAGATATAATCCAAATGTGACTCTATAAGCGCTCTTTGGTAAACACATTTCAAGTTCATATATGCCTGCAAGACTGTACCATCTGACTTGCAGGTATATTATTTGGGGTTGCTTTTCCTGAATTTTGCTAATTAATTGGTGTGTTGCGTCCTTACCATAAGTTTCTCTGCTCTCAACGATACTGAGACATGGTTATCAAATGAATATCTTCCTGGTCTCAAGAACACGGGAGCGGACTGCGGTGGGATACCGAGGGCATGATAAGTCTTATTTGCTGGATTCCCGCTGAATAGGATGAGCAAAACGCGTGAGATTGGGATATAGATGTGAGGAAACAAGGGCGAACCATCATTAGTTGGAATTTTTACACTCCTAAGTCTGGTGTCTCAATGACGGTTTATTATTGGAAAACCTGAAATTATTTATCATTAGCAACATAAAATAGTTAGAATATTATCCTGTTTAGTCAGTGATTCATTCTTTTGATTAAATCCCGGCTTTTTTTTGCTATAATATTTAAAAATTTAGGGCGTGGTCAGCTAATGGCTGGATGCCTCCATCCCCATGGCATGACCAATGCATGATTTTGTTCAGTTTATTTGTTTGCCTAGGCTCAGTAAGCATGGCCTGAGAGTATTGTTACATTGCCTGCATGGCTGTATGAGCCGCGGGCTGCTGAGAAGGAAAATCCGTTTAATGTCATTGTTTCTGTTGGGCTTTTTTTTGTGCTTAAAGCGTGGAAAAGGCGGACAAGCATGATTATCAGAGGCTGAAGATGGTACCCCCCCAAAATGAGCGGAGCCCTTAGTTCCGTAACTCACTTTGATATTGAAATCTTTCAGCGACTGGCTGACCAATTGCCCTGTTTAATTTGTGTTTTTGATTGTAAAGGCACGTTGCGCTATATTAACCCCCGCCATGCTTAAGTGGACAGGCATCCCACAAAAAAAAGACTGTGGTTGATGAATATAACCTGCATGACTGGCATGCTCCGGATTTTGAAGCATTCCGGATTTCCAAAAGGCTTCAAGAGGTTCTGGATGGTAATGTGGATTATGCGGCCAGTGTGCTTATACCGGTTTATGAGGAAGAAGGGGATAGGGAAAAAGTAAATAACTACCAATATGCCAGCGTTTGTGCTTTTCCTTTGCAGCGCAAAGATGGCAGCATTCATGAAGTAGGTTTTCTCTTTTTCCCGCATTCCAGCGAAAGGGTGGAAGAGCCTGTAATGTATTGTCGCATGTATATTGATCGTTTTTGGAGAGAACCCTTTGATATGGAATATCTGGCTATCGAATGCTCGATGAGTAAGAATCATCTGAGCAAATTGTTCAAACGTGCTTTTGGAATGACCCCCCCTTTTCAGTATTATCGCTGGGTTAAACTGGAAAATGTACGCGTAAACCTGGGGGGAACCCAGTCAGACGATTGCGGAGGCGTTTGAAGCTTGCGGGTTGCAATACAGTGGTTTTATGGCTAAAGAATTTAAAAAGCTCTTTGGGCTAAGCCCAAGGGAGTATCGCAAGACCTTGTTACTGGCTTATGGTCGGGAGACCATGAACAAACTTTAGCTGTCATTCAGCTTTCGAAGACAATCTTTCGACCATAACAAATCCATTTCTTATCCTAAGTTCTTATAAACCCAGGTCATCTTAACAAAAAAATGCTCGAAGCCATTGCTTTCTTTCAGTGGCTTTTTTTCTTTGCATTAATGCTAAAATCTCAAAATTCAGTAACTGAATGTTAAAGAAACTTCCACTTTCTTGCATTTTGGGGGTCGGATTTCCACTTTTGACACTTTCTTTTTTTTGTTTTTCTCTGCTACACTTATCGGCATATAGAACAAATATTCTATAAAGGAGAAAGCGTAAGATGGAACACACGAACCCCCACTCTTTTTGCCAGGACGCAAAACTCCGGGCACCCCCTGCCACAGCATGGCAGGGGGGGTCGCTGCCCAGGAGACAAATGATGGCCTTAAAGATATAAATTATGCCGAGCGCCTGCAACTCAGCGAAAGCGCGCGCTTTGGCATGGACGAAGAAATCGCGATGCTGCGCAAGATGATTCGCAATTTCACGCGCGCGGCGGGCACCAGTGGCGAAGAGGACTACCCGGACAATCTGGCCAAAGCGTTGGACCTCTTGGGTTTGACCTGTTCGCGTTTGGCAAGCGTTTTGCGCGTGAACATGATGCTGGCGGGTTCGCACGAAGACGACTTGCGCAAACAAATTGAAGACAGTCTGGCAGAGTTTCTGGCGGAAGTCAAAACAGTCAAAACACAAAGTAAATCTAAAAAAAACGTTCGCAAAAGAAGGTGAAAGATGCTTAATACCGCTGCCTTAGGACCCATGGCACTGATGGGCTTTGCCTTGCCCGACTTACACACCAGGCGCATACAACTAAATGCGGAACAAGCGCGCCTCGCCAAAACACGCGAGGAAGAATCGCTTTTTATCCAAAGACTGCGCGAGATAGCCATCTTTTCGCAGTATATGGGAAAAACGGTTTTGCGCAGTTATCAGCTTGAGGTGGCTGAGGCGATTATCGATTCGATTGTGCATCAAAGGGGGGGACATTCGATTGTGGTCATGTTCCCGCGCCAAAGTGGCAAAAATCACGTTCAGGCGCAAATTGAAGTCTATCTCATGGCGCTTTTCGCGCAGCGTGGCGCGGACATGATTAAGTTCTCGCCAACTTACGCGCCCCAGTGCCAAAACGCGATGCGCCGACTCGAAGCCGCGCTGGAGGCGAATAGCTTCACCAAAGGACGCTGGCGCAAAAGCAGCGGCAACCATTACCGCCTGCACAACGCGCATCTCACCTTTTTGTCAGCGGCACCGGGTTCAAACATCGTGGGCGCGACAGCTGCAACCATGCTGGCACTGGACGAAGCCCAGGATATCGAGATTGACAAATACGACAAGCAAATCGCCCCGATGGCGGCTTCCACCAACGCCACGCGTGTTTTCTGGGGGGGCACCGCCTGGAGCGGACAAACCCTGTTGGCGCGCGAACTGCGCCAGGCCCAGGAAGCTGAAGCGCGCGATGGCATTCGGCGTGTGTTTCGCCTGAGCGCGGAAGAAGTGCGCCAGGAAGTGCCCGCCTATGGCGCTTTTGTGGACGAGCAGGTGCGCCGTCTGGGCAGAATGCATCCCATGGTGCGCAGTCAGTTCTTTAGCGAGGAAATCGACTTCGCGGGGGGATTGTTCCCAGCTTCGCGTCTTGGCTTGATGCACGGCACACACGAGGCACTGGAAAGTCCTGCGAAAGGCAAGCAATATGCTTTACTCATTGACCTGGCGGGCGAAGATGAAGCCGCGCGTTCGGGTACATTTACGCCTGACAGCGACCTGCAAAATGCCAACCGTGATGCCACCGCGATTACTGTGGTGGAGGTGGATTTGAGCAAGCTAGACGACGCTCTATTGGCTAAGCCCTGTTACAAGGTCGTGCGGCGCTATCACTGGCTGGGCGAAAACACAGCACGCTCTACGCGCGCATTTTAAACCTGGTGGAACACTGGAACGCCACGCGGGTCGTGGTGGATGCCAGCGGTGTGGGCGCGGGGGGTCAGTTCCTTTTTGCGCGAAAAACTGGGGGATTGCGTCACCGCGCTGACTTTCAACCGTCAAATCAAGTCCAAACTGGCATGGGGGGGCTTTTTGTCGGTGATTGACACGGGGGGGCGTTTTCAGGACTTCAAGCCCAAACTGCGCGCGGAACGTGAAGATGGCGTACTTAATCCTTTGGCGATGGTGATGCAGGACGAGCAGGACAGTCTGCAAGCCTTGTTTTACAAGCAACTTTCCGCGGTGAACTACGAGGTGAGCGTGGGTCCCGAGCGCGCTATCCGCTGGGGGGGCGTCACCGATGGCACCCGCGACGCCGAAGGAACGTTGATACATGATGATTTAGTGCTGTCAGCGGCGATGGTCGCCGTTTTGGACGAGCAAGAGTGGCATCTGGGCTACGAGCCACTCCTGATACAAGCGGTGGATCCGCTTTTAGTCATCGATGGAGGTTATTGATGAGTTATTTTGCGCATAACGGTAACTACCCTTTTGGGATTGACCTTTCGCGCTACAACGCCACAGCGGATTTGAAACGCTGGCCGGATTTTGACCTGGTGGCAAAGCACGTGCCCAAAGTTGAGTTTGTGGCAATTCGCGCGGGCGTCAGCTGGGGGGGCTATCGCGACCCGATGTTTAAGCGCTTTTACGAGGAAAGCACGCGCATCGGCGCCTGTGTTTTGCCCTATCACGTGCTTTATCCCGGCGAGCCAGCCCTAAAGCAGATGAACCACTTTTTGAATATTTTGGAAGGCATCGACCTGGATACAGTGCGCCTGGTACTGGATGTGGAACTGGTGCACGATCAATCGCGTTCGATGATTACCAACACCCTGCTGGGCTGTTTGGATTTGCTGAAATATGAAACCGGGCGTTATCCGATCGTTTACTCGCGGGCATTGTGGATCAACGAGCATGTGCATATCAAGGATTTGCCCGAACTCGACTGGTGGCTGGCGCACTATTACGCGCGCCGACCCTGGCCCGCGTACACGCCGGAATATCCCTGCCCGCCTTTAATGCCCAAAGGCGTTGACAGCTGGCTGATTCATCAGACCGCGGAACGCGCGCCAGCGATTGGCGGTGTGGGGGGGAATTTTATGGATTACAACCGCTGGAACGGCACGAGCGAGTCGCTTTTGGCCTACTTTGGGCGGGGTGAACCGGTCAGGCCAGCCCTTTGCCCTGTGGATGGTTTGGCGTGTCCGCGCCCGCACATCTTGCCGGCGACCCGCTATGTTCTGCCTTTGCCGGCTGAAGCGGAGGCAGTCTAATGGCATCCTTCCTGGAACGCGTCCGCGACCGTTTGGCATGGTTTAACGGAAACGCAAGCGAAACCACGACAGACAGCAAAGCAGATACGCCAGATACAGAACCCGAGAGAACGCAACTGGCACTTGTGGAGAGTGAAAACACGCTGATGTTAGGCATGCGACGTTTTGGCGATACGGACTATGACCGTCTGCCTTATGATCGGCAGGAGCTGATGCAAAACTGTCTGGAAGCCTGGCGTTTCAATCCCCCCCTGGCAAGGCGCATTATTGAACTGACCACACAATATGTCATCGGTGCTGGCATGACTTTGAGCGCTGACGACACAAAAGCTGAAGCTTTTTTTTGCACAGTTTTTGGCGTCATCCGCTGAATAAAATGGACTTGAAACTGTCCGAACTCTCCGATGAACTGGCGCGCACGGGCAATTTGTTCCTGATGCTGTCCAGTGACCCCAGTGGATGAGTTTCGCGCGTATTGTGCCCAGCACCGATGTGCTGAGCATTCACTCGCGCGCGAATGACGTGGAGCAGGAACTGACTTACACCTTACGTGGCGCGCATGGCGAAGAGGACTATCTGGTGCCTGCCTGGCGCGCGGACCGTCCTGCCACGCAACAAAACGACGTGTGCATTTTGCATTACGCGGTCAACCGACCCGCCGGCGCGCAGTGGGGCGAGCCGGATTTGGCGCCGGTATTACGCTGGCTGGCACGCTATTCGGCTTGGCTTGAAGACCGTGTGCGCCTCAACCACTTTCGCAACGCTTTTGTCTATGTCGTCAAGGCGCGTTTGCCAACGAAAACGCCCGGCGCATGCGCCAAATGCAACTGGCAAGCCAACCGCCTAATGCCGGGTCGATTTTGGTTTGCGACGAGAGCGAAGACTGGTCGGTGCTTTCGCCCAAACTTGAAGCCCTGGACGCGTCCACGGACGGTCTGGCGATTAAGAAGATGATTGCGGCTGGTGTGGGTATCCCCTTACATTTTTTTTGGCAGAGCCGGAGTCATCTACCAAACGACCGCTGAATCCGCCGGGCATCCAACCTATCGCCGATTTGAAGAGCGTCAACGCGTCCTGTGCTGGATTTTGGAAGACCTTTTGCGCGTGGTGCTGAAGAGAAAAGCGGTCTTTGACACCAGCATCAATCCCAACGCGAAAATCATCGTGCGTGGTGGCGATATCCATTCCCGTGATAATCTGGAACTGGCGCGCGCGGGGGTACCAAATGGCGGATATAGCACTGCGCATGGTCGAAAAAGGCATGATTGACGCGCCCGAAGCCTTGCGTCTTATTTATCGTTTCATCGCTGAAAAAGCGCCGGAAACGAATCCCTGATTGCGAAAAACAACACCAGGACTTGACGTGTGGGGCGCTTGTCCCGGTTTTGAAATGGTTTTGAAAGGAGTCTTATGACACAACACAGGCATCGCCTGGCATTGGAAGTCAACCCGATTAGCCCCCCCGACAGTTTTGAAATTCTGGCAATTACAGCGGGAACGGCTAACGGATGGGCATTTTCCGCGGAGGTTTTGCGCGAGTCCCTGGCATTGTGGGACGGTGTGAATTGCTTCGTGGATCACGATTTGGCGGCACGGTCAGTGCGCGATATCGCTGGCGTTTTGCGTAAACCCAGCTGGGATGAAAACGCGCAAGGCGTTCGCGCGGAATTGCAGGCTTTTGGGCCTTCCGCGCATGTGCTGAGCGATATCGGACGTCAGATACTGGAAATCAGCGATGAACCCACGGTAAAGGTGGGTTTCTCCGCGGATGTGCTTTTTAAGGGCACGAACGGGAAGGTCGAGAAAATTTTGCGTATTTTTTTCGGTCGATTTGGTCTACAACCCAGCGCGGGGGGCGGAATTTTTTTTGCGCGCGCTGAACCAACTGGGCATAAAACCCATCATCAATGGAGAAAAAAAAGATGAATCAAATTCAAGAACAAGATACGCTTGAACTGCAAAGCGATACGGGTTCGCGGAAGACCTGAGCCAGGATTTGCAAAGCCAGCTTTCGGAGATTCGCAATATGCGCCATGAGATGAGCGCTTTCCTGCTGGAAAGTTCTCTGGCGAACACAAATTTGCCACCGAGCATGCAAAGTCATATTCGCGAACGCTTTCAGGGGCGAACTTTCGCGCCGGCGGAGTTGCAGAGCGCGATTAAAGAACATCAAAAACTTTTGAGCGAACTGGATGGCGGGCGTTCGGTAAAAGGACACGCCCGTGTGGAAGCTATGCTGGAACCCGCCGAACGTTTGCAGGCTGCCACAGACGACCTTTTGGCGCGCCACGCGATAAAGCGCTGGAAACGCGCGGGTCGCGCGCCTGAGTGGCATTCGCGAGCTTTATCTCACCCTAACCGGCGACCACGATCTGCACGGTGGTTATTATCCTGGCCGTGTGCAACTGGCCACGACCGCGGACTTCAGCGGACTGGTAAAAAAACAGTCTCAACAAACTGGTGGCAAACACCTGGGAAGAACTCGGGCGCGCTGGTTACGACTGGTGGAAACAAGTTACCGTGCAGGAGCATTTTAATAGCTTGCACGACATCACCGGCACGCTGGTGGGCACGGTGGGCGATTTGCCCTTAATTGCTGAAGGTGGGAATTACCCCCGAACTTATGGTGGGCGACTCGCCCGAAACGGCCAGTTTCGCCAAATATGGCGGTTATATCCCCCTCACGCTGGAGTTAATCGACCGCGACGAGACCCGCAAACTGCGCGCATACGCGCGCGAATTAGCCGTAGCCGGTTTGCGTAAAATCTCGCGTTTGGTGGCGGAAATCTTCACCCTGAACAATGGCACGGGTCCAACCATGCGCGATGGCAAGCCTTTGTTTGGCGGGGGGGGTAATCCAGCCGATGGTGAGCATGCGAACCTGGGCACTTCAGCACTAAGCGCTGATAACTGGGACCTTGCCTGTAGCGCGGTTTATCGCCAGCCGATGTTGGTCAAAGACGCTCCCGGCTATTATGGTACGGGCCCGCAAATGGCGGTCAATCCCAAATATCTTTTGGTGCCACGCGCCCTGCAAAAGACCGCGCTGGAAATTTGCAGTGGTTCCTTTGTGCGCGAAGCGGATCATGTTTACAACAACGTTCTCAAAGGCAGCGCGGTGCCGGTTGTGGTGCCGGAGTGGACCGACGCCAACGACTGGGCAGCGGTTTGCGACCCACGCGTCGCGCCGGCTATTTTCGTGGGCGAGCGTTTTGGTCTCGCGCCGGAAATCTTTATTGCCGGTGATGAGCTTTCGCCATCCGTGTTCAGCAATGATGAGCACCGTCTGAAAGTGCGTCATTATCTGGCGGTGTGGGTCAACGACTATCGACCGGTTTTCAAGGCAAATGTGGCCTAAGCTGATGCGAATAAATTCCTGAGACTAAAGAAAGGTGAAAAATGACGGATAAGTGGCGACTTTTATTGAGTTCGCGCAAGTTTTGGGCGACCGTGGTGGGCTTGGTTTTTCTGATAATCAAAACCTGGTCACCGAACTTTCCGCTCGACGCGGAGCAAATCGCGGGCATTTTGGCGCTTTTGGTGAGCTATATCCTGGGCACCGCGCTTGAAGATGGTTTGCGAGGTTTGAAATAAACTGAATTCCTGGGGGGGCAGTCTTGTGGGTATCAGCTTGCAGGACTGCCCCTGATGGGGGGGAAATGAAAATCAGATTGCAAATAAGGAGAGATAATGGACGACAAAAAAAATTGAAACTGCTTGTAAAGCACCTGGCGGGTGATGGCGCGCTGGCATGGGCGTGGAAAAGATAACAGCCTGGTGGTGATTGAGCGCAGTGGCGAAAAAGGCATTACAGCGCGGAAGTTTGCCGAAAAGCATTGAAAAAAAACTCGAAACGAAAACAAGGAAAAAAAAGCCGATGAGCAAGCTGGATGAACTGTGTGCCCGTTTGCAAAGGCAATATCTTGACCCAACAGCACGGCTTTGCCAGTGGTCGCGCTGCACGAAGCTATTCAATTCGCGCTGGATAAAATCAACAGTCGTTTGGAGAGCGATTTTGAAATCGAAGGTCTGGCTAACACCACCAAACATACTTTACCTGACGACTATTTACCTGTACTGCTGACCGGCGCGGGCGCGCATTTGATGCAGTTCATTCTGCAAAATCACCTGGGTACGTACACCAACATGGGCGGGGAACCGGCGCTGATGCAGAGCCTGGCGCGCTATCACGATGAGCGTTTTGAGTGGTTGCTGGAAGGTTTGCGCCTGGATAGCATGCAAAAAAAGCGTCACGCTGCCCTATGCGCGCTGGGACTGGAAGGAGCCTTTGCGATGGCGAATCTAGCTGGTCTGGCGCTGGGCAGTGGCACGCGCCCGGAGGAAATTGACTGGTTTAAGCTGGATGAAGGGCCTTTTATGCCGGGCTTTTTGGGCGCTGATTACGCGCTGAAGGAAGCCGAAGCGGGTCTGTGTCATGAAGAAATTTGCTTACGACTGCGCGGGAGTCATGCAGAGATGAGCGCCATCATCAGACAGCTGGAATCTGCTTTGCGCGCTGCTCTGCTGGAAGAACACACCGAACGGGCTTATCTGCGCTTGTATAGCCAAACTTTGGCTGGCTATGTTTACGCGCGCGTCATCCAGGCGCAGTTGGCGCCTTTGCCCGGACATATCAGCTCAAAAGAACTGGGGTCTTATTGTTTGAAAGTCAGTATTGTTCGGGAAGCGCGGTTTGTGGGCGACGAAGTACGCCTGTCGATTTTCAACTCTGGCGGTACAGGCGACGCGCGGGGGGGTTGACGCTTTACAATCACGATGACAGCCATACCGGGCATGACCACTGGTTTAGCGCCCTGACTTCGGGACTGGGTTTGAGTGAGCCATGTCCGATGCGCCTTGAGTTTTATGTACCGGAAGGCGCGGTAAGCATCGGCGATTTTCATTTGGGGGGGAGTTTTGAGATTTCAGAAGCGGGCAGTTTTCAGCCCATGACTCTTGAAGCTGAACAGGGCATCGGCGGGACGACGATTGCGGACGTGCGTGCTTCAAACGGGAAGTTTCAACGTTATAGCTGGAGCGGAAGCGGCTGGGCGAACCTGGCAAGCTGGAGTTTATCATCCATGTTGGTGAGTAAGCTGGCTTCGCAAACTGTTTTGCCGGTTCTTCGCTTGCATAATCTGCCAAGCCAAACGGGTATCCGTCTGCGTTTCGTCTTAAGGCAACAAGGCGTGAAAGTTTACGAAAGCCCCCCCATTTGCTCACTGCAAACGGGCAAAAGCGGACAGATTTTCTCGCCCATGCATCTCAGCGCGGGTGGTTTGCCCGGCTTGAATTACGCCTATGGGTTAAACCTGAGTCTGGAAGCTTTGCAAAGTGACAGCAGCGCGAGTTTGGACGTGGACGATATCATCTTTTTACCCCCCCAAAAATGCTATCGTTTTTATCAGTCGCTGTGTGGGCTTGAGCCCCCCCGGTCAAGCCTGATTGACGACAGCTGGCGCGAACAAACCTGGAGCCTAAAGGAAGACCAGGAACTGAAGACCCATCTCAGCCTGGGCAGAGCCATGAGCCTGTTTCCGGGCCTGGAACAACGCTTTTACCTGTTCATGAGCTCGCCTGCCGGCTTGAGCGCGATTGATATGACGATGAAAGTGCGGGCCTGGTATCGTCCGGTGACGGTGTTGCCATGACTTTTACGGTGCGTTTTTTTAGGGCAGGATGGCAAGTGTCTGCACACGGGCGGGGGGGTTTCCCTGCGCCCCCTTGTCGATGAGTTGGTCAGCTTTGGGTGGTTGTGATTCTGCCGAAATCAGCGTGCAAGGCGATGGCTTGGATATTGTGGACTGGCAGGGCTATTTGGCAAAGCCAGTTGAGATTTTCGATGAGCTGGGACGCCTACGTTGGTGGGGGGGCTGGCTTGAGTCGGTTAAAAGCGACTGCCGGGCATGCGTCTTAGCTATGATTTATCCAAAATGGCGAATCGTGTCGCGGTTGTTTTTGATGCTTTACCACCCGATGATATGCTGGGCGAAAAGCAACAAACCGCTTGGGTGGATGACGCGGAAAGCCAGGCGCTGTATGGTATCAAGGAGCGTGTTTTGCTGGGCGGGTCACTCACGCTTGAGCAAGCTGAACACTGGCGCGACGCTGAACTGCGACGCTGGCGCTTGCCGGTTTTGCAAGCTGAGCCGACCTCCACGAGCGGCAATCTGGGCCTGGTCTTAAGCTGCAAAGGCTGGATACATCGCCTGGACTGGCGTGTGTGGCAACGCGAGTCGGGTGTCATCGCCAACACAGTCAGCCAAAGTGGCGTGCAAGCCGTGGGCGCGGATTTGCAAACGCGCAAGTCGCGCAGTCTTTTTTGGTTCCCCCCCGCACCGTGCACTTAAGCGCGATTCAAGTCAGATTGCGCAAACAAGGCTTGCCTGTGGATATGCTGCACGTGGACATCAAAGCTGAACAGGCCGGTTCACCCGCCACGGGCACCTTGGCATCGTGCAGTCTTGACCCATCGGAGTTAAACCCCCCACGGCTTATGCTGGGTGCGTGGTGTATTCCCCCCCGCGCAAATCAGCCTGACTGCCGGGAACCGCTATTGGTTTGTGATCAGGCGTTTGGGCGCGTTGGATAGCGCGAATCATTGCCTGATGGCGCTTGATGAAAACTTAAGCTTTCCACATGGAGAGATGAAATTGTTCAATCAAAGCGAGCAAAGTTGGCAGGTCCGTGCGCCACCAGCGGACGCCTTGTTCAAACTCACCGTTTTGTCTCGGATTGAAGATGAAATTGAGGAAATTTTGCAGCTGGCGACTGATTTTCTGACGGGTTCGGATTTGGAAGCGTCCATCGGCTTGCGCTTGCCGGTGGATAAATCGCTGAACACAACGCTTTTGCAAGCTTTGCGCAATCTTTTGTCTTTAGGCACGCAAACTGGCGACAGACTGCTGATGGAGATTAGCCCTGACCGCTTCTTGCGCATCTATGCCGCGCCCGAG
>JMBV01000207.1_pt1 | contig 22224 bp, 34 predicted proteins | sample 616531 | NCBI WGS metagenome assembly JMBV01 (sample SAMN02727904, study PRJNA239997) | anaerobic digester metagenome | biome: anaerobic digester; isolation source: mesophilic anaerobic digester inoculated with municipal waste water sludge... | place: Germany: Bielefeld University, CeBiTec ...
ACTCCAAGAACAGCAGCCTCATGCTAAGGCGTTGGTTACCAAGCAGGGGGGGTTTGAGTTTTATTAATGACGGGCACTTTCAAATTGGTACACGCCAATTTCTACAGGAACAAGTGATGTACATGGATTTCAAGCATAGTTTCGGCCAAGACGAGCGGGGGGGTTTCTTAAGCCGTGATGAAGAGGATAAATTTTATTTGCAGAGCGTCAACCACGCCTCGCTGAATGATGCCGGAGAAATAGTCTATCGAATCGGCCTCTTGGCAAGCGCCGGCCTCGAAGTGATTGATGTGGAGATAGTTTTGGCATCGGTCACCGAGGATCGGAAGTTTGAAGTAGCCCTGCCCCAAGTTCCGAGTGCACCTGTGACAATCAGCCCAATAGGTTATTTACCACCACGCCAACACCCAATCAAGTCAACGTGGTAGTGCTTACCGATTTCACGCTTTCAGCAGGCGAGCTGTTTGTCAAAACCTAATGCACTTGGACAACGTTGTTGTTTTGGGTACGAATATGAAAGGTGCCATGCTCATGGGGTATAATTACCAGCACCCCCCCTTGCCAAACCCCCCCCAACTACCCATCGGGTTTGGGGGGGCTGATTTTCTACCCTCGCCTGATTTGATCAACCGCGAAGGCGTGGGCTATTTACCTGATTTTTGGGTGTCGCCGCAAGATGCACTTGCTCTTGCTATCAAATTCATTCACAATTATGCTCGCTAGGGAGGGAGAGGCACAGTACAGCCAATTGACGGCTTTGCCACTCTAATGGGTACGGAGAGTTTTTGAAATCCAAACGGATTCCAAGCAGGTTGGTGCGCAGCACCCCTTCGTTTAACTGCCTACCAATGGCCATGGGGACCCATCTTGGTTCTTTTTCTGATGAAGATTCCCACGCCTACACTGCTGCAGTAGAAAAAGCGATCGATTTAGGAATCAATTTTGTGGACACCGCCGTAAACTACCGGTCCACCCTGGTACACGAGTTTTATGAGCACAGTTTGCAGCTCAGCCAGAGAAACCTTGGCCTGCGCACTCTGGATATTCACTACATACATAATCCGGAGGTATCTAGAAGGGTTTTGGGTGAAACCGCCTTTTATCGTGGTTTAGAGGCATTGATTGCCTGGTATGAAAGGAAAGTAGAAGAGGGCTGCATTCGCCATTATGGCATGGCCACCTGGTGGGGGGGACTCGTGGCAGATCCTGCTTCCGAATGGCACATGTCTCTGGAAAAGGTGCTTGCTGTAGTCCGGGCGGTAGCCGGGGGGGAGCATCACCATTTTCGTTTTGTGCAAATGCCCTTCAATCTGACGAACAGCAAAGCCAAAGATGAGGCAACTCAAGAGTACGGGGGGGAAAAAGTTACTCAGCCATCGATGCAGCAAATGAACTAGGGTTGTATGTGACAATCAGCACCTCGTTAAATCAAGCACCGGATCTGGCGGGTGGTTCCCATTCCGCGCCTGAGCTGTTGCGTTATGTGATCGACACAGGGGGGGCGTTTTGGCAGCCATGGTCGGTTCAAAAACAAAGGCCCATCTGGAACAAAACTTTCATACGCTGCTCAGTAACGTTGAAGATCAATGGTAAAAAAAATGAAAACTTGTTTAGTGTCATTTAGTGGTCGGAAAGAGGCGGGGGGGAATTTGCACTTGCAAAAAAACAGGTGCTGCGCTAAAGGCATGAAGGCGGATGTGCTGGAACTATTCCGGCTCGGAAATAAACTTACAGTTGAAAACGGATACCCGTCTTACATAGATCTGGTCCTGGCAGTGAAAGAACTGGATCGGGCTCGACTGCTCCACCTGCTCAATGATTTTTTTTGGACTGCAACCTCAGCCGGGCCAAAGAACTTATCCTAAAATACGGACTTACTTTCACCGATTGGTTCAGTGATCTAAATAAGATGCCCTGGCGTACGGATGTAATGCTCAGAGTGGACTATTGAGGATTCTCACGGCAAGTGAAAACGAAGCGCTCGCGGTCGTGTTGCTCGAACCCCCCCCGAACAGAAGGTACCCCCCCAAGATCTGGCAGTTTGAGCAGGCAGGGCCGCTGAGGAGCAAATTGCAGGCGGCCGGGTTAAAAAGCTAGGCACGAGGTGGTTGGTTGTGGGAACAAGGGACGGAATTGATCAGCATGGAAAACCGGGGGAATCCGTTTGCGTATCGTGTTAACAAGGAACAAAAGGTTTTCTTGTTTTGGTTTGGCAAGCAAGTGCTAATTCTGTCCGGCCAACTGATCATGGCCAAGGTTACCGAGAATTTTAAGCCCGGTTTATTCACTGAGAAGGATGGTAAGAATGGCGAAATTTAAGGTGTTTGTAGTCCAAGCAGAGGAGGCAAATGGGCATTTGTTCCGCTCCCTTGCCCAAGTACTCTGTTATGACGAACCGGAGGAGATGCACAAATCCAAGAAATTTTGGCAGGCCTGGTTCTCAGATCAAATTCCCGGTGAAAAGCTTACTATCGTTGCGGCGGAAGGGGGCGCAACGATAGCGGAACAACAATTTGTCGGGGTCGTTCGCCTTTGGAAAACCCCCCCTATGTTGAAAACAACTGGTACTTGGAAGGGCTCGAGGTCATTGCACCCCCCCGGTATAGGCAGGGTATTGGCACTGCCTTAGTGCAAAAGGCAATCAGCGTGTGTTTTGATCTTAATGTGGACAGCATTATCTCCAACGTAAATAAGGATAACGCTGCTTCGATTGCTTTGCACCGTTCATTAGGGTTTAAAAAAACGTTCAACTGGCGCACTCAATAGCTGGGGGGGTGAGTACAGGGGGGGCACTCAGATGAATACAGACTCTGGGTGGAGGCCCCTGCCTTGGAAATTCCTGTTGCACAGTTGGAAGCAGAATTACTTGCGGCACTGGAAAAGAGTAAGATCTGGATTTTGGCAACTGCTGCAGATGGGCGTGTATCCGCACGAATGGTTAGCGTTGTTAACGATGGGCTTGATATTTATTTTCAGACACATGAACAGTATGCCAAGTACGAACAGATTCAAAAAAAATAAGCAGGTTGCCTTGTGCTGGAGCAATATTTCCATAGAGGGGGGGATGGCCAGCATCGTGGGCGAACCCTTCGCGGCTGGAAATGAAGATTTTATCCGCAGATTCAAGGAGCACCACAAAAGTTCCTTTGAGAACTACACTGGCTTAGCGGGACAGGTCGTGATCAAAGTCCGGCCCCCCCAAACTGTCTCCATTTGGAAATACATCGGTGGCGAGCCCTACATAGATAGATTAGACCTTGGTCGGGAGGTGGCCAGCCGCCAACTGCAAAAGCACATCAAACGGGAGGGCTTCGCTTGAAAACTCAGTTGGTATTAATCTCCGATATGGAAGGCGCGTCCGGAATATTCGAAAATGATGTTAACCTATTGCTCAACGGGGGGGATCCCCTGTGGCGGACGAAAGGAAGGCAAAGGATGACATCAGATGTTTTGGCAGTCTGCCATGCGGCCAAAGAGTTCGGCATTGATGAAATTATGTATTATGATGCCCACTGTGCCGGCAGCCCAGAATATAATGTTTTGCTAGAAAGGCTACCCGCCAACGTGAAGCTGTTTGATACACCGAATAGGCGATTTGATTGGCGCAGAATTCGCGGCCAGGCTCAGTCAGAACCGTTTGGCTTAATAACGGTTGGGCAGCATGCCAGAAACGGCACAGAACACGCTTATTTTCCCCCCCACACGATCCAGAGTCCGCCGATCAAGAGCTTGTGGCTGAATGGTATGCACATTGCGGAGATGGGGGGGATGGCTGTTTTGAATTTCCAGGGGGGTAAGATTCCTGGCTAATATAGGCTGTGAGGCTTCTCGGCAAGAGGCAATGGAACTATCGCCTAGCGTAAAGCAGATCTCGGTCAAAGACAAGGCGAAAGGCTGGGAACCGGGCAGCGAAGAGACATATCCCATTATAAAAACCGGCGTATTAGCTGCACTCAAGGATGGGCAACGATCCAAAGGGGGGGTTGTGGCGGCGAAACCATATAATTTCCGCCTGGAGTTATGTAAATACTTCTATTTCGAACAGCCGCCGTCAATACCCTGGAAAGGCAGCTTTGGTCGTAGGGAGGCCACTTGGCAAGCGCCAAACGTTGAAATTGGCTTTGAAATATTTAATTATGTACGCAGCAATATTCGCATTGCGGAACAGGATCGCCAAAGGCTCAAAAATGAACGGAGGAGTGGGGAATATGATGCAACTGAATAATGGGGTGCAGCTGGCCCAAGTCTTTGGACGTTTCGATGAAAGCGGCGTTGATGAGTTTAAGGAAATAGATTCATCCCAGGGCGAAAATGACTATCGCCGCATATATCTTGTGAATTACACGAGCGGTCGCAGCCTGGCTATTAAGATCACTAATAATTGCTTTACGACGCCGGAGCGGATCATGGGTTGGAGCGATCTAATTGAGAGGTATAACGCTGCAGGCATCTACTCTCCCAAAATCGTTGCCACAAATGATGGGAAACTGTGGTTTCGAGCAAACGATTGTATTGTCTACGCAGAAGAACACAAAAAAAATACTTGTGTGTTGACGAATTTGTGCCTGCCGTTGCCTTTGAGGAATATGAAGCAGATATTTATACAATGATTGGCAAGATCGCCGCACTACCCGCAAAACTCTACCCCTGGCAGAGTGCCTATTGCCTTTACGATCCATTTTGTGCGGAAGATGAAACGGACGAAAACTATTGGTGCGCCAAGGAATGGTATCAACTTTTTAGCCAGGCTAGGCCTGAAAGAAAAGAGGATGTAGAACGCATTTGGGATATCTACCTGCGCCTGCGCACTGCACTTGAACCACAATATAGGGCATTGCCCCCCCAAACCGCCTTTCAGGCTGATCTAAACCGTACAAACATTATGCTGGATGGATCCCGCCGTTTCGCCGGAGTAATCGATTTTAATGTCTCCGGAACGGAAACTATTTTGAACTACGCCCTGTGTGAGAGCGTTCACCGAGTTACAACTGAGGCAGAATTGGCCCAGCTGTCCGATCCACAATTTCGGCACCAACAGGATCGAATTTTGCTGCGCCGGCTAGGCTACATTCAGCGGCACTACACCTTCACCAGGAGGGAAGCGGATATCTTTCCCAGGCTTTACAACATGGTGGTGCCCTTTCGCTGGCCCACTTTCAGTAGTTTTCGCAGTGCAGTGCTCCACGAAAAGCATGAGTATTACAATTCCATTATTGACTGGGTGTGGTACCAACTGACGCGGGAATTCACGCTCGGGCTAGGTGGTGTTGATTGTGAAACATGAAGGTAAACGTGCTTATTTCGATTACGAACTGGGGGGGTCAACTACGTTACCCACCTTTAAACTTTGGCACAGGCCGGGTTTCATGATGAGGCCTATGTAAGTCGATTCGCCAGTAGTCCGCCCCCAAGATCACTTGGAGTTTCTGCGCGCCCATGCCCACTTGTTTTCTTTTCATGCAAGGGATCATGGCCCCCTTTGCTGTCTCGTCCGAAGCATCGGGATCGGAATCTGGCTTCTTCCTTAATCCAATGCTCCATGCAGAGCTTGCCGGAAGGGTTAAGCACTCGATTGGCCACCATGGCAAAGAGCATTCTTTCCACCGGCATGGTGAAATTGCGTTCTTTCGGCGGTTTTTCCGGGACTTCCCGGATGCCTAACTGCCGCCACATTCCATCGAGCAGCCGGAAAATGCTGTCTGCGAACCGTTTTAGACCCTCCGCGTCTGGTTGATCCTTTCTGCCGAACAGGATCTTGGTCTTGGGGACTCCCTTTCCCAATCACGATAGTTGTGGGCAAGCCGGACATATTATTTACCTTTGCTTTTCACTGTTCGTATGTACATTAGTAACTATATTATATCAGGGTAATGTTCCACGCAGGGAAAAGTTATCCACAGGTTGTAACTACTGAAATTGACAAAATGAGTTATCCACAAGTTATTAGAACCCCCCCGTATTTACAGGGTTCGCGGAGTTGGTTGTGTCTATTCACTGTACAATGGGAGTCGAAGGGGGGGATTTGTCCAATTTTGCCCATTAGACCATCTGATTTTACTTTTTGCCTAAAAACAAAAAAAGACCGCAACTCTCATTGCAGTCCTTGTTTATGCATGGCGCGCCCGACAGGATTCGAACCTGTGGCCTTCTGATTCGTAGTCAGACACTCTATCCAGCTGAGCTACGGGCGCGTATCTGGCGGAAGGGGGGGAGGGATTTGAACCCTCGGAGGGCGGTTAACCCTCAACCGCTTAGCAGGCGGCTCTTTTCGGCCACTCAAGCACCCTTCCTGATTGGTATTGACGACTGCTAGTTTATCATACCAAACCCACTATTGTCAATAGATCGGCCCGTTTAATTCTTAACGGGGGGGCTCTATACATTAGGGCTGCGGAGGCGGCCCAGATAGCAATCGCCAGCACCCCCAAAGCTCAGAATGGCAGGATAGGGGGGGTGGCTATCTGGCCGCTTCTGCCGAAGGCCCGCATGAGAAATGTGAAAAACCGGTACCAGAATTCGCCCCCTGTACGTTTATCAATGTGGTTGAGCAGCCAGATTACAAATACCGGTGATAGTGATACCAGAATTTTTAGCGGCGGGGTACTGCGATAATAGACCATTGCGACCATCAAGCCAAAGCTGGCACTGACGATTGAAGCCAACCAACTCCACAACAACTGCGCCAGAATATGCGGCGGATAAATCTGGCGGTATAGGCCTATTGTAACACCACGAAAAACGCCCGATAGTACCAGATCTACAGAAGACATGACTAAAGTAAGAGCCAAGATGGCCAGGATCGTCCCCAAGAAAAATACGCTGCGGGGGGGTAGATTATTGGCCTGCGAAAAACGAAAACTGGTTTTGAACCAATTTAAACCCAAAACGAAAACAAAAACAACCGAGCCGGCAAGCGTATTACGACTTCCGGGTGAATTTGCTAAGATGGCAAACATCAAAAGAAGCGCATAATAAACGAGCACCGCTTTAGCATAAGACAAAAACTGATACTTGGCAAAAGAGCGTGCTTTACTCATGTCCCAATCTCTCCCTTCCTGCATTTGTGAGAGCAATGAACAGCCTCTGCAGTTCCGGCTTACCCAGTTCCAGATTCAAGGAATCGGCCAGACTTTCATCCGGCTGCACATCCAATACGATCACCGATTTGAAATTCTGCAGAACATCGCCGCCAACCCAGCGCTTGCCCTCGGTATACTGATCCACCGCCTCTATTGCCCCCCCGTGACGGTATGGGCGGACTCTAGCAGTCCTTCCACTGGGCCTTTGAGTATGATCCGGCCCTTTTCGATAATAACCACCTCTTCTAAAATATCCGCCACCTCATCAATAAGATGAGTGGAAATAAGTACTGTCTTGGGCCTTTTAATGAAGTTGCTGAGAATCTCTTTGTACAATAAATCCCGATGATTAGCGTCTAGGCCTAGGATAGGCTCGTCAAAAGCAAGACCTCCGCATTAGAAGCCAGTGTTAAGATTGCTTTCAAGATAGAAGCGTAGCCGGTGGACAGCTCCTTGAACCTCTTAGCAGTATCTAGTTCGAAACGGCCCGCTAAGTTCAAAGCGTATCCTCCGTCAAAAGCCGGATAAAACTCACCCGTCCATTTAAAGATGTCCCTGACCCGCAGATTGCCAGGATAAAGATTTTCTTCAGCCATGTAAAAAAAATGCGGCCCAACGCCTTTTCGTTTTCCCACACCGCCTCGCCGCCAACAGTAATCTTACCGGAGGTGGGAAAAAGCTTCGCGGTGAGCAAATTCAATAACGTGGTCTTTCCCGCCCCATTACGCCCCAGTAGGCCGTAAATCTTATCCTCTTCCAAAACTAAGTCAACTTGGTCTAAAGCCACCGTTTCACCGTATTTTTCGTTAAACCAAGTATTTCAAGTTTCCCCCATTGGATGCACCCCCTTTCAATCATGGCAATCAATTCTTCACGGGAAATGTCCAGCTTTTTCGCTTCCTCTAATAACGTGGCCACGAACAATTCATAGAATTGCGCTTTACGTTTGACAAAAATCTTCTGCCTGGCCCCGGCCTTGACAAACAGGCCCACACCTCGCCGTTTGTAAAGGATCCCTTCGTCTACCAGCAAATTCATCCCCCCCTTTAGGGCCGTGGCGGGATTGATTTTAGCCTTGACCGATATCTCGGTAGTGGAGGGAACCTGCTCATCCTCCCCCCCAAGAGTGCCTTTGAGAATTTCGTTTTCGATAGCTTCAGCCAGCTGCAGATAGATTGGCCGGTCAGCATGGAAGTCGAGTTTCAAGCCGCTCCCCCCCTAGTTGGTTAGTTACCTATGTAATTAACTATATAACCAACTGGGCCTTTTGTCAACCTCCGAAAGGGATAAAAAAAAGAGGACCGCCAAAGCGATCCCCCCCCTTTTTGAATTGAAGCACACTATTTTCTCAGTGTAAGGCGCATTTTCGTGCCCTTGCCCGTGCGGCTTTCGGCACAAATGGAGCCCTTGTGTTTATCAACGATGTGTTTTGTGATGGCCAACCCCCCCAGTCCGGTACCGCCCATGTGGCGGGCACGACCCTTGTCCACCCTATAGAAACGTTCAAAGATGCGGTCCAAATGCTCGCTGCTGATCCCCCCCAGACCGTTATCATTAATGATGAATTCCACACTATCCAAACCGGAGATGGCCTCGATCCACACCTTACCCCCCCTTCCGGGGGGGTGTACTTAACGCCGTTATCCACCAGATTGATGGCTACCTGCCTGAGCAGCTTAGCATCGCCCTGTACGATTACGGAACTATAAATGTTGTTTTCCAACGTAATATTTCTTTCTTGCGCCTTACTCTGCAGAATTAAGATAGTATCGTCGAAAATTTCCTTCATATCCACCGCCTCTATATTGAGGGGCTGTTTGCCGCTTTCAATATGGGATAAATCTAACAGATCGTTGATCAGCAAGATCATGCGATCCGTTTCAGTGCCAATAATACCGAGAAAGCGGGTGAGTAATTCACGATCGTCCAGATTGCCGTTGAGCAGAGTCTCCACAAATCCTTTAATGGAAGTAAGCGGGGGGGTGCGCAGCTCATGGGAGACATTAGCCACAAACTCCTGACGCATTTGTTCCAGGTGCCGCAAAGCGGTGATATCCCGTATGATTGCCACTGCGCCAAGACTGTTGCGCTGCTCATCTTCTAACGGGCTGCTTGTCACGGCCAACATCCGTTCACTGCCCGGATGAAGGCGAATCTCCTTACTAACCGACTGTTTGGTATCCATCGTCTCTTCCAGCAGGTGGGACAATCTTTCGTTTTTTTTGTTGCTTCAAACTGATTCTTGCCGATGATTTTTTTCCGGGTCAGTCCGAAATAGCTCAGCGGCTGCCTTGTTAGCCAACATCACCTTACGCTGCAAGTTCACCGCCACAACGCCGGCGTCAATACTGGACAAAATCGCCTGCAATTTGCCTTCCCGATCGCTGATCGTAAAGAAAAGATCCTCCAGCGTTTCGGAGAGCTCGTTAAAAGCCCGCCCGAGCTGGCCGATTTCATCATTACTGCGCACCAACACCAAGCGGCCGAATTCCCTTTCCTGCAAATGCTTCACCATAGCAAGAAGCTCGCGCAGCGGATCGGTAATCACCTTGTTAAAGGCAAACGCAATGCCTAGTGCGACCACAGCCACCGCAAATCCGATCAAGATGGAACCTGTGATCAGGCTGCTTAACATACCGTTGATTTCATCCCGTTCTATTGCTACCTGCAATAGGCCGCTGCCGTCCAATGTTATCTCTGCCAGGATCAAGTCCCGATCGTCTAATCCGACGGGTACAGTGTCAACCACAACAGCACCTTGATCATCGATAACGCGGATCAACCTTTGACTGGCACTGCCCAAATGCGTTATTTGCTCACGCCATTCAGCCACAGAAGTTAACGGATCCGAAGCGTATGCTTCCCGCAAACTCAGTTTGATGATCTGCGCGTCAGAATAAAGGTCCGATTCTACCCTTTGTTCCAGAGTACCGTAGGCAAAACGGGCCACAAAAAAAGGTGGTAACCCCCCCAACTGCAAGTAAGGTTACCACTAACGCAAAAGATGTTAACTTGAAAAGTAGCGGCTGAGAAAAGCCCTTTCTCAAGTTAGTTCCCCCCCCTTAATTTATACCCTACCCCCCCATGAATAGTTTCGATGCGGGTTTCACCCTCCGGGCCGAGTTTGCGGCGGAGATGGCGGATATGCACATCAACCGTGCGGGTTTCGCCCTCATATTCGTAACCCCAAACTTGCTGCAGCAGGACTTCTCTGGTCAGGACCTTGCCCACATTTTCCATGAAAATATGCAGCAAATCGAATTCTTTGCGGGTCAACTCTATCTCTTCCTCATGGACCTTCACTTCCCTTGTGTCCACCTGGAGGAAAATATTGCCTACCTGGAATTCATTCTCGTCTTCGTCTTCCTGCCCGCTGGCACGGCGTAAGACCGCCTTGATGCGTGCCACAAGCTCCAAGGGGGGGCTGAATGGTTTGGTAATATAGTCATCTGCACCTAACTCAAGCCCTAGAACCCTCTCCAGCTCCGTTTCTTTCGCTGTAAGCATAATGATGGGCACATTGCTCGTACGCCTGATGTCTTTACAAACGTCGTAACCATCTTTGCCCGGCAGCATCAAGTCCAGGACAATTAAGTCGGGCCGATAGGATTCAAACATCTCCAGCGCTTCCAAACCGTCACCGGCCACTTCAGTATCAAAACCGGATTGCTCTAAATTGAAACGAATTAACTCTTGAATGGAGATTTCATCGTCTACAATTAGTACCTTCTGCTTAACCATTAACATCACTCCATTTCTTTCTTTAGTAAGTAAAGCTGTCAATCTCCGCCGGGCCCGCCTCTTCATCCACAATTTTTACCACAAAATAGTGGGGGGCATGCATACGATAAGCTGTCCCACATGACTCCGCCAGCCCGTATAGACGCAGATTAAATCGGGACAGTCCGCCTCAACCACTCGTACTTTTCCGTCTTTAATTTCTATAGTGTTGAACCCGTGTTTTGTCTTTATTTTTAAAGGCTCAAGATCTTGGGCCAAATCAAACTTCTGCACTTCTTGCCCCTCTATTTCCACAACAACAGCCGCGGAAGAGGAGGGATTTCGTAGCCGCTTGGCCCCCTGATTATGGAAAACAAAAAAAGAGGCTCCGATAATGATAACTACGACAAAGAGAACCCAATCTCCTTTAACGTTTCCTTTAGTCCCCATTAATAAACACTCCGTGCTTAAGATGGCGGAAGGGGGGGTGGGATTCGAACCCACGGAGGGCGCAAACCCTCGACGGTTTTCAAGACCGCTCCATTCGTCCGCTCTGGCACCCTTCCCAGCCTGCTTAATTATATCCTAACTTCAGCCACTTAACAAGTGCTTATTTCCCTGCAGTAATCAGCTCTAACCCGCCCATGTAGGGCCGCAGGGCTTCGGGAATCCGAACGGAACCGTCCGCTTGCTGATAGTTTTCCAACACCGCCGCCAAACAGCGGCCCACCGCAATTCCCGATCCGTTTAAAGTATGCACAAACTCCGGCCTGGCCCCCTTTTCTCGACGAAAGCGAATGTTCGCCCGCCTGGCCTGGAAATCTTCAAAGTTACTGCAGGACGAGATCTCTACATAACGCCCGTAACTTGGCATCCACACTTCCGGATCGTATTTTTAGCGGCGGTAAACCCTAAATCAGCGGTACACATCTGGCTGACCCGATAGGGCAACCCCAATCTCTGCAGCACAGTCTCGGCATTGTTAGTAAGTTTCTCTAATTCGGCATAGGAGCTTTCGGGGGTAACAAATTTGACCAATTCCACTTTATTGAATTGATGCGCCCTCACCAAACCCCTCGTATCTCTTCCGGCAGATCCCGCCTCCGAACGGAAGCAAGCGGAATAGGCCACGTGATAAATGGGCAATTCAGTCATATCCAGAATTTCATCTCGATACAGATTTGTCACCGGCACTTCCGCGGTGGGAATCAGATAGTAATCTAATCCCTCCAGTTTAAACATGTCCGCCGCAAACTTCGGCAGCTGCCCGGTACCTGTGGCGCTGGCTCCGTTCACAATAAAGGGGGGGAAAGATCTCCACATAGCCGTGTTCAGTTGTGTGCAGATCGAGCATGAAATTGATCAAAGCCCGTTCCAAACGAGCGCCTGCCCCCCCTTTAAGAAAGTTGAAGCGCGAGCCCGTCACTTTACCCGCCCGTTCAAATCGAGGATATTCAAATTTACACCCAGTTCCCAATGGGCCAGCGGCTCAAAACCAAATTGCGTCTGCTCGCCCCCCAGCGCCTGATTTCCTTGTTATCAGCTTCACTTTCGCCCACATGAACCGATTGGTGAGGAAGATTGGGAATCCGCAGCAGCGAATCCTGCATTTTTGCATCTACTTCTCGTAATTCATTGTCGAAATCCTTAATCTGTTGGGAAACAATGCGCATTCTATCGATTAAGTCGTCGGCATCCTTCCGTTCCCGCTTTAGCTGCGCCACCTCGTCGGAGACGCGATTGCGTTCTGCTTTCAATTTTTCTACATCCGTTAAAATACTGCGCCGTTTTTCGTCAAGGGCCAATAATTCATCTAGGGGGGGCGCATCCGCACCTAGTTTGCGTAAACCCTCCCGTACTTGCTCTGGGTCTTGACGAATCATTTAAGATCCAACATTAGTTTCCCCTCAGCCTGAAAATAAAAAAACTCGCCTCTGAACTCGAAAGCCCAGGGACGAGACTTAGTTTCCCGCGTTGCCACCCTGATTAATCCCGGCCCGTAAAAAGAAGGGGGGGCCGGAATTCACCTTAATTGATTGTGACGCTCGGTTCAGAAGCTGGATCCCCCCCAACTATCCGGCTGATTTTCACCACCCATCAGCTCTCTGGGTAACGGATATCAATTGGGTAATTCTTCGTCATTACCACATGGTCAAATTTTATTATAATACACTTGGGCAATACGATCAACTGCCAAAGGCGGTTTTTCTCCGCTTTTTAGGAAACAGATCGCCTAACCGCATTTTTGGGCCCCACTCCCGCTCACGGTGCGGGCAAAGAGGAAAAGGGCTATACCTCTCAGCACGAAGGAGGCCAAAAAGATGGGCTTCAGCCCAATAATCTCGGCCGCAAAACCTCCCGTTAAAGGCCCGGCCGCGGTGGCAATACCCATCAGGGTATTGTAGACACCCACGTACAGCGAACGATTTTCATCGGGAGTAATTTCCAAAAGAAGGTTGAAGGCGGCCAGATTGTACCCGCCCCCCCACGCCAGCCCGTTAACAATATAAATAAGAATGGGAAACCAAACATTAGGGGCGGCCCACCATAACAGGGGCAGAATGACCGCACCCAAACCCGAAAAGACCATCACGTATTTCTGGCCGAAAACATCGGCCAGCCGCCCCCCCAATAACGCTGAATCAGAACTTGGGTAGCCAGGTTGACGCCCGTGAAAATAGCCCAAGAGCCCGCTTGGCCCCCCCCATGGTATCCACGAAATAGACGGGAAATAGCGATGCTGCTAAATAAACGCCAAAATTCCACACCAGGGAGCTGATGGCATAGGCGGTAAAATCTTTGTGATCACCCACATCTTTGATAAAACCCCCGATTCGTTGTCTGTAAGTGCCTGCCCCGTCGCGGACAGGCTTTTGCTTATCCTGAGCAAAGGGAATGCGAGAAAAGATGTAAGTTGCGGCAATACCCAGCGCCGTGGCTGCGCTGAAAATAAGGATGTAGTTTTAGGAAAGTCCAGGCGCAGCAAAAAGTTGGCCGCAAAGGTCGCCGCCAGCGCACAGACGTTCAAGACAACACTGCGGTTGGCATAGTATTGGCCCCCCCGAATCGATCTGGGAATTAAATCGGCTTGCAGTGCCGTCCAGGCAGGAACACCCAGATTAGCCATGATAATCCGAAAGGAGGCCAGGACTATAACGATGAAGATCCTTTTTTTCCGCGGGAAACAAGAAAGGAAAGATGGCCAGAGCCAGCCAGGTGGAACGGGCAAAATAACCCCCCCCACGATGGGCAAAATCCGCTTGTCCTTCATGCGTTCGCCGAAAATGCCCGCGGGGATCTGCAAAATGTTGCCGAGAAAGTTGGGAAATGCGGTCAGCATCCCGATCTGTGACGGGGTGGCTCCCAACGCCAAAGCAAAGAGGGCCAGGTAAGGGGGGGCTGCCAGATTTTCGGCAGCCACCGCAAAGGCCCCTTCCACAGTATTTAGTTTCATGGCGTGTTGTGTATCTTTTTTTGCCGACGATGTCCCAAACAAAGGGCTGCCTCCTCTAATCGCCGCAGGTTTCGGAATAAAGGGGGGGAACTGCTCCGTCAATTGGGCTATGACGTTTTTGATTTCGCCGAAATCTTTCCGGCCCCCCCGTTCCAACGTTTGAGCTATTAAACGACCGATAACACGCATTTCGTCTGTGCCCATGCCCCCCCTAGTAGTCAAGGCCGGCGTGCCCAGGCGGATCCCACTGGTAACAAAGGGGGGGCTTTCCTGTTCAAAGGGAATCGTGTTCTTATTGACCGTTATCCCCACTTGATCCAGAAGTGCCTCCGCTTCTTTACCGCTGAATCCCCGCGCTTTAACATTAACGAGCAGCAAATGATTGTCGGTGCCCCCCCGAAATTAGGGGGGGAAAATCGTGCGTGGCCAGGGTTTCCCCCCCAAGTGTTTGGGCGTTTTGTACCACCGCTCGCTGATAAGCTTTAAAACCGGGGGGGTCGAGCGCCTCTAGAAAAGCGACCGCCTTAGCCGCGATCACATGCATTAACGGCCCACCCTGCATACCGGGGAAGACCGCACTATCAATTTTGCGAGCATGCTCTTTAGTAGTCAAAATCAGGCCGCCTCTCGGCCCCCCCGCAGCGTTTTATGGGTAGTTGAAGTAATGAAGTCAGCATAGGGAACCGGGCTGGGATGGACGCCGGCCGCGATTAAGCCCGCAATATGGGCCATATCTACTAAGAAAAACGCCCCCACCTCGTCCGCTATTTCCCGAAAGATAGCGAAATCAATTACCCGGGGGGGATAGGCGGAGGCGCCGGCGATGATCATCCGCGGTCGATGTTTACGGGCTAAATCCCGTACCTGGTCGTAGTCTAAAAGTTCATCTTCCTTGCGCACGCCGTAATGGGCCACATTGAACCAGGAACCGGATAGGTTAACCGGGCTGCCGTGTGTGAGATGCCCCCCATGACTGAGATCCATGCCTAAAATAGTATCACCGGGTTTAAAACGGCGAAAAAGACGGCCTGGTTTGCTTGAGATCCGGAATGGGGCTGCACATTCACGTGTTCGGCCCCAAAAAGTTGCTTCGCCCGCTCAATAGCAAGTTCCTCGGCGATATCCACAAATTCACAACCGCCGTAATAACGTCTACCGGGGTAACCTTCCGCATATTTATTGGTAAGCTGGCTCCCCCCAGTGCCTCCAAGACGGCCAGACTAACAAAATTTTCGGACGCGATCAGTTCTAGGTGCGTGTTCTGCCGTGTTGTTTCGTTATGGATAGCTCGGCAAATAGCGGGATCAGCTTGCTTGAGGTATTGAAACACAGCTATTCTCCTTCCAATTCAAAATTAAATTTGCGAAACGGGGGGGTGATGCGGTGCACACCGAATTAAGAATAGTGTTAACCATGGCCCTGCTGCGCCTGCTGGCAGGCACAATGGAGATCACCGGCGCTCTGCTCATGCTGAAATGGGGGGGCAAAGTGCAGACAGCTTTAAAAATCAATGCTACCTTAGGCCTGATCGGCCCCATTATTCTAACGCTGGTGGGCATGATCGGCTTGATAGGACTTCGCCACGAATTGTCCTGGACCAGGCTCGCCATTGTCGGTTTGGGCGTGCTGCTGATTTTTCTCGGGACTAATTAGACTATGGATATATTCTATTAATCAAGCGGGGAAATGGTATCGCTTCGCGCAGATGCGATAATCCGCAGACCCAGGCGACCGCCCGTTCCAAACCCATGCCAAAGCCTGAGTGAGGCACAGTGCCGTAACGGCGGATATCCATATACCAAGCGTAATCTTGCGCGGGAAGATCATGTTCTTCAATCCGCTGCTGCAGCAGTTTCGGATCGGAGATGCGCTCGCCTCCGCCGATGATTTCTCCATAACCTTCCGGAGCCAGAAGATCACTGCCCAAAACCACTTCGGGCCGTTTAGGATCGGGCTTCATGTAAAACGCCTTAATCTCGGTGGGATAACGGTGGACAAAGACCGGCCTGTCAAACTGATGGGCAATGATTGTTTCATCAGCCCCCCCGCCCAAATCTTCGCCCCCCCATTCGATCTCCACCCCCCCGTTTTTCTGCAGAAGGATTATGGCATCATCGTAGGTGATGCGCGGGAAAGGCGCGATAACCGTTTCTAATTTAGTCAGATCGCGTTCTAAGATCTCCAGCTGCTTGCGGCAGTTTTGTAGAACCTGCTGCACGATGTAGCAGACGTAATCCTCCTGCAGCTGCATATTGTCTTCCATGTCCGCATAGGCAACTTCAGGCTCGATCATCCAAAACTCCATCAAATGCCGGCGAGTCTTTGATTTTTCGGCCCTAAAAGTCGGCCCAAAACAGTACACCTTGCCAAAAGCGGCGGCGGCGGCCTCCAAATACAACTGCCCGCTTTGGGAAAGATAGGCTTTATCGTCGAAATAATCCGTTTCAAATAATGTGGAGGTACCCTCGCAAGCCGCGGGAGTCAAAATAGGCGCATCAATGAGTATGAAACCGCGGCTGTCGAAAAATTCCCGTGACGCCTTAATCATTTCGTGCCGTATAAGCAAAATAGCGTGCTGCTTTTGCGAGCGCAGCCAGAGGTGGCGACGATCCATCAGGTAATCCACCCCGTGTTCCTTAGGCGTGATGGGGGGGTATTCTTCAGCAATTTGGACAATTTGCACATCTGTCAGGGACAATTCGTAGCCGCCGGGCGAACGCTCATCCTCCCGAACAACACCCCGTACAATTAGGGATGATTCCTGTGTCAGCTCCTGCGCTGCCTCAAACACTTCAGCGGGTACTTCGTTTTTCACCAGTACACCCTGAATCATACCGGTGCCGTCCCGAATGATTAAAAACTGGATTCTGCCGCTGGAGCGTTTATTATACAACCAGCCCCCCTGATTTCTACCTCTTTGCCCACATGTTCGCCGATTCTTTTTAGATAAACATGTTCCATCCAACTAGATCCCCTATTTTTCGTTCTTCAGCTGTTTATATAAATCCTGCAGAATTAAGGCATCCTCTTCTAAAATGGGGCTTTCACAAACAAGCCACCCGGCCACATTATGATCAACCAGTGCCCGCAGCACTTCCTTATAATCTAAATCTGTCTGCTCAAAAGGCAGGTGCTGCCGCTCACCCCCCCTTGGCCCATATTCGATGCCCGATAGATGAATGTGCATTTGCCGCAGTGCTTCGGAACCTAGTTGTTCCTCAATCAAACGAAGGGCACCGCTAAATTCCGCATAAGAATTGAATCTACCAATACTGCGGGCATAAAGATGGGCGAAATCCACACAGGGATAAATACCGGGTAGATCCATGCCCAGACGTACCAATTCTTCCAGTGTGCCAAACTGCGCCAACCCCCCCCGGTGGTTTCCGGGCTGAGGCGAATGGTAATACCTTCAACCTTGAGCATCTGCTGAATTTCGGCCAGATTCTGCCGCACCCTTAGATAGACCTCTTCCGGATCATCATCATGATAATAGGCGGCATGAAAGGTTACACTTGTGCCCCCCCCGCCCAGGCCCCCCCAACCTGTGCTGAGCGTAAGATATGATTTTTACTGGCTTCCACTTTTTCCGGTTCGGCGGAGTTTAAATTCACATAATAAGGGGCATGCACAGTTAGGGAAATATCGTATTTTTCCGCCCTCCGTCTTATAGCCAAGGCCGTGTTTTTACCCATTTTTACGCCCCCCCGTACAAACTCCAGTTCCATGTGTTTCAACCCTAATTCAGCCAAGCGTTTAATCGCATTTAGACTGCTGACAGGCTTGGTAGAAGCGGGAATGCCCGCCGTACCGATTCTTAAGATTCCCATCCGTTCCCTTAGGTGTCCCGGCCCGGAATTAAGATTCTCTTCTTGGGCACTTCCAATTCGGGCCCTTCTTCCTCCGCCTCTTCCTCGTCGTCCTTTAAATCCAGGACCTGGGCCAAAACATCATTTACTCCAAGCATCATGCCGCTAAATGCAAATTCTGCCTCGAATAATTCCCGAATATAGGGATTGACCGAGATTACCCCCCCAAACAGGTTCTGCAGCTGTTCCTCCTGTTCGGGTGTAACCGGATTGCCGTCCATTTGCTGCTTGTGCAGATCGCCCTGCAGGTTCTGAAAATCGCGCAGCATTATTTTGGCGGCACTGTGCTCATTCACTTTCTCTCTGGCGCTGATCAATCTTTGGTATTCATTACTATTTGTAATGGCAGCGGCCAGTTCCTCTGCTTTTTTTTGAACTTCCATGTTTTTTTTCCTCCTTTGGCCTAAACATTAAAACGAAAGGTAATTACGTCGCCGTCTTCAACTATATAATCTTTCCCTTCCAAGCGAAAAAGACCTTTTTCCTTGACAGCACGCATGCTGCCATGTTGTACCAGATCGGCATAGGAAACAACCTCCGCCCTGATAAAACCCCTTTCCAGATCGGAATGAATTTTGCCTGCGGCCTCTTTGGCTGTGGCCCCCCCGTTTAATTGTCCAGGCGTGCACCTCCGTTTCGCCCGCGGTGAAATAAGAAATTAAACCCAAGTGGCTGTAGACGGTCCGGGCAATACGGGCAATGCCCAATTCTGTTAGGCCTAATTCGGCCATGAAAATCTGCCCTTCATCTTTTTCCAATTCACCTATTTCCGCTTCTATTTTAGCGCTGAACTGAATCAAGGGTAGGCCAACTCTTTCCGTTTCAGCCTCAAGCTCGGCGTGCCCGGGGTAAGTGGCTTTCTGCATTTGATTTTCATCTAGATTAACCGCCACGATTAGAGGTTTTCTGGTGAGGAAATCATAAGTTCGCAAAACCCGTTCCTCTTCTTGATCCGCATCTAAACGGCGCAGGGGGGGCAGGCCCTGTTCTACCAGGTGCAGACAGTTCTGCAGAGGGGGGGCCAGTTCCTGTTCCGCCCGGGGGGGATTGCGTATTCTATCTTTCTGTAGGCGCTCCAACCGCGTCTCGAGCAGACTCCAATCGGCAACTAACAACTCCTGCTGAATCTCGTTGAAATCCTCGAAAGGTTGAATACCGTTTAAGCTGGGAGCGGCATCAGAATGAAAAGCCCTAGCTACTAGGATTAGGGCGTCCACATCACGTACCGCCTGCAAAAAAACCGCGACCGCCTTGTTGCTGACCCGGCATAAATCCGGGGACATCAAGAAAGTCTATGCTCGCATAGGTTATTTTCTTAGGTTTATATAAACCGGCTAAGACATCCACCCTGCTGTCAGGCACTTTGCCTGCGGCTAACTGCGGCCTGCCATTGCCAAAGGCCTTCTGGCCGGTAAAAAGTTCAAACAGCGCACTCTTGCCCGCATGGGGCCTACCAATAATTCCAATTTTCAAGTTAGTTGTTCCTCCAAATGTTGCTGTAACCGTAGTTTTTCGGCAACTGTATTCAACTCACATTGTATCATAGTTGAGCTAGAAAAACATCTAATGCCAACGCTATCGCTCTGCAGCATCAGGCTTTAGAATACCGCACATAATTTGAATTGCGCTCTTACGCTCCGTTCGGGATATAACAGACCATTGCACCATCCGCAATATTAAAACCCACGTCTTGCGGGGGGGCATAAATCGTCCCATTCAGACGCGAAGAAAGGGCCTGAACCGCCCCTTTTTACCCTTCCCGACGCTTTGCAACTCGGAAGGCAACCCGGCCTAAGCCTGCCCCCGCTTTAGTAGGTCCCTGATTTCCGTTAGCAATTTCTCTTCGTTGCTTATTTTGGGGGGGAGCGGGCGGTTCGGGTGCTTTTTCTTCTTCTTTTTCCAGCTTGCTGTGCAAATTGTTCATGACCCGCAGCACCATGAAAATGCTGAAGGAGATAATCAAAAATCAAGCGCGTTCTGCAGAAATTTGCCATAACTGACCGCTAATTCTGCCGTAATCTCATTGGCCGGGCGCAGTACTATTTTCAAAGAAGTAAGGTCAATTCGCCCTAAAATTAATCCGAGTATGGGCATGATAATGTCATTGACTAGCGAGGTTACTATTTTACCAAACGCCCCCCCTCCCACTACCACACCAACCGCAAGATCCACCACATTGCCCTTTAGCGCAAACTTTTTGAATTCCTCTAACATCGTACCACATCCGTTCTAGACATATTTAGTTCAATTTAAAGTGACCCAGCAGCTCGGCCAGCTGCTCTCCCATATTCGTCAGCTCCTGCGCCGCTGCGGCGATCTGCTCTATTGAAGCTGCCTGCTGTTGAGTCGCACTGGCTATTTCCTGCCCACCCGCATTCGCTTCCTCCAAGCCGGCCGTTAATTCCTGCACCGTATCAACAATGCCTTCAACCTCGTCCAAAATACCGTGCAGCAGCTTACCGCTTTCATCCACCGTGGCCAAAGCCCCCCCGGCCGTTTGCGCGGCACCCGCGTTCATATCTTGCACCGCCCGAGAGATCCCGCCTTGAATTTGGCTGATCAAGGTTCCAATTTCAGTTGTTGCGGTGGCAGACTCTTCCGCGAGTTTTCTCACTTCGTCGGCGACCACCGCAAAGCCGCGGCCATGCTCACCGGCGCGGGCCGCCTCAATCGCGGCATTTAAAGCCAAGAGGTTAGTCTGTTCGGCGATGTCGTTAATCACATCAACAATCCGGCCGATTTGATCTGAGAGCGTGCCAAGGCCCGAAATGTCTAAAGCGAGTTGTGCCGTGCCATCGCTCAGCTCGTTCATTTGTTTCATAATGCCCACCAAGGCAGCTTCACCCTGCGCGGCTTTATTAGAAATACCCTGAACATTTTCACTCATGGCCATGGCATTGCTGTTCATTGCGTCTAAGGCACCGGAAAAATGGTTGGTAGTGCCGGCCACTTCTTCAATTGAAGCACTTACTTGCGCTGTAGCTGCAGCCATTTCACCGGTGGTTGAGCCAAGAGCGCTTGTAGTTGCGCTAACCAGGCGTAACGCATCCCGGACACTGTCCACCGTTGCATTTAAGGCATTAGCCACCCTACCGATTTCGTCCTTAGTGCGAACCCGGACGGTCTGAGTTAAATCGCCCCCCCGCGCGACCGCTTCTATGGCGTCCCGCACTTGGCGCAGGGGACTGGTGATCCGGCCCGCGATGAATACTGCAGCCATAATACCCACTATAATAGAAATTACGGAAATAACAATTATAATCTGCCGAAAATTATTCATATTCACTAAAACATCTCGAGCGAGCGCACCCACACCCAAAACCCAGCCGGTGGAGGGGATAGGTGCTAAGCCGGCTAAACGATCTAATCCTTCGTGTTCATAACGAATCACGCCAGTGCTTTCAGCACCAAGTTCTTGGATGGCATGGCCCATTTCACCCGGTTTGCCTTGAGTTTCGAAAACATTAATCTGATCCAAGATATCCTGGCGGTTAGGACCGGCGTAGGATATGCCGCCGGGATGAACGATAAACCCCAGCCACCGTCACCAAAACCCAGGCGGTCAGTGATCTTGCTCAGCGTTAGTCCATCTCTGCGCCCAACTAAAACACCGATCACTTCATCATGTTCCTTAATTGGTACCGCATGCATGAAAACAACGCTGTCTGTGACCCTGCTAACTATGAGATCAGACACCCCCCCGGATTTCCCCAGAAACGCGCCGATGATATATTCCCGGTCGCCTAAGTTTGCGGTCGTCTCGTCGGTGTAGCGCGCTGTTCCATCCGGTGTCACCACCGCCAAAGCAAGAAACTGTGGCAGCCGTTCTTCTTCCTCCTGCAGTACCGCGGCCTGCTGCTCCCAATCCATGCTCCGTATTTCCGGGCGGGCCGCAATTGCTTCCAAAATAGAGAGGTTGACTTCAAACCTGCTTTCCACATACCTGCTCGCCTCTTGCGCCTGTAAAATCAAGGCCTGCTCCACTTCGGCGAGTACCGAGGCGGAACCACTGTAGTAGGCAAACAAACCAAACCCGAGAGACATCAATAGGATCACCAATCCGGCGTATAGTGATATTTTGCTGCCAGGGTTTTCAGTTAGT
>JMBV01000208.1_pt1 | contig 22217 bp, 33 predicted proteins | sample 616531 | NCBI WGS metagenome assembly JMBV01 (sample SAMN02727904, study PRJNA239997) | anaerobic digester metagenome | biome: anaerobic digester; isolation source: mesophilic anaerobic digester inoculated with municipal waste water sludge... | place: Germany: Bielefeld University, CeBiTec ...
GTTAAAGCAATTTTAACTGCTATATCATGCAGATGAAATCTATCATAAATTATTTCACAATATACCCTATCTTCTGTAAGGGATGCTCCTATTATTCCCGGTTCCCTATGATTAAATCCCCCCCGCATCCCATTATATAAATGTGTGGCAATGGTAATTCCATTTTCTATACCTGCCTTTGTCTCTTCATAAGTTGCATTGGAATGGGCCATGGAAATTGCTATATTATTCTCCTTTAATAGTTTAATAACATCCAAAGCTCCTTGTAATTCAGGTGCTAAAGATACTATTTTAAGCTTATTACCAGCGATATTTAAAATTTCTTTAATATCCTTACTATTTGGAGCTTTTATATGTTTTTCAGGTTGTGCACCTTTATTTATTACATTAAAAAAATGGCCCCCCCTCTAAATGGATACCTATAATATTAGATTTAATATTCTTATTTTCATAAGCTACTATATTTTCCATAGCTTTAATCATATCTTCACAGGAAGATGTAATCACTGTACCTAAATATGAAGTAACGCCATTGGAAATATGATATTCCCCTATTTTATCTAAAGCTTCCTCACTACTATCCATGATATCAAAGCCTAAATTTCCATGATTGTGTATATCTATAAATCCAGGTCCAAGATAATTACCTTTACCATCAATGATAGTATTAAAATCATCTAAATCAAACTCGCTTAGCCTTCTAATATCTAATATATATCCATTTTCTATAGCTAAACTATACCCTTCTAAAATATCATAAGGTGTAATAAGTCTAATATTTTTAATTAAGGTTTTCATCTTTACACCCTAAGCACTATAAGCATCTTCGTCTACAATAATAGTCACATCAGGATGTAATAATAAAAAGGATGCTGGTAATTGAGTTGTAACCATATTTTCTTCCAAAAGCTTTTTCATTACAGGAGCCTTACTTTTGCCACTTGCAAGCAAAATTATCTTCTTAGCCTTTAATATACTTCCTATCCCCCATTGTAATAGCAGTCTTTGGTACTTCATCCATAGAATCAAAAACCTTGAATTATCCTTTATAGTAGATTCAGTAAGATTTACTATAGATGTACCTACAGATAATCTATCCGCTGGCTCATTAAAGGCTATATGACCATTGGTACCTATTCCTAAAATTTGAATATCTATTCCTCCAGCTCTATCTATATCATTATCATATTCCTTACAATAATCATCTAAATTTTTAACTCTTCCATTGGGGGGGATATACGTGTTTTCTTTATTGATATTAATATGATCAAATAATTTTTCATTCATAAAATATCTATAACTATTTAAATGTTCTCCATCTAACCCTACATATTCATCTAAATTGAAGGTTTTCACCTTTGAAAAATCTAAACCATATTCTTTATGAGCTTTAATTAGCTCGTTATAAGTACCTATTGGAGTACTACCTGTGGCCAATCCTAGGACAATATCTGGTTTGTTTCTTATTTCCTTTTCTAAAATATTTGCTGCCCTTTTACTTAATTCATCATAGTTTTTCTCTACTATTACCTTCATTTTATCACTCTCCCACTATTATTTTAGGACTAAATTTTATATAATCGCTAGATACACATACAAACTCTATTCCCTCTATATTTCCTTCTACAGCATATCTATGGCCTTCTGCGTGTAAATGTCCATAAATACATATATCCACATTAAATTCCTTCATTATGGAGACAAATTCATTGGGACTTAAATCCATATTAAAAGGTGGATAATGAAGCATTACTATCTTTTTGTTTACCTCATCCTTTATACTGGATAAAGACATCCTCAACCTCAATAATTCCCTATTAAAATCCTTTCATCTGATTCCTCAAATACTTCATTGTCTCTGGAAATCCATCCTCTTGTGCCTGAAATGGATATATCTTTATAAATATAGCTAGTATTTTGAATGAAAAATATAGACTTTAAGCCTAAATTATTCATCTTATTTAAGCTTTGCCACCAATAATCATGATTACCTTTAACAAATACCTTTTCACCTGGCAGATTATCTATTCTCTTTAAATCATAATAAGCTTCCTCCAACTTTAAAGCCCAAGAAATATCTCCAGGTAATAATACTAAATCTTCATCCTTTACCCTATCTAGCCAATTGTCTATGATCTGTTCTTCATGATCTATCCAATTATCTCCAAATATATCCATGGGTTTTCTCTTAGAATAGTCAAAGTGTAAATCTCCAATTCCGTAAATCATTTACCCACCTCAATTAATCTTAATCTATTACTTTAACCTTATAAATCTCTATTTCCAGCGTTTTTAACCTTAAAGTTAAACTTTAACTTTAAGTTAATTCTATTAAATTATAATCTACATTCATATCATTTAAAATTTGTGTTTCCCGTTTGTGGCATGTAAATAAAATAATTTGCCTATTCTTACTTTCCTTTACTAAAAACTTCATCATATTTTCAAGTCTATTGTTATCATATTGAATAAAGCAATCATCTAATATAAGTGGAAGTCCTTTTTTTTCTTTATGGAATCTATAATTCCAAAACGTAAGGAAAAATATAATTGATCTATAGTTCCACCACTTAAGCTATTTATATCTATAATTTCCCTGGTAATAGGATTGACTATCCCTATTTCCAGCTTATCATCAATTTTAACACTTTTATACTTTCCTCCAGTTATACCTTCTATTATTTTACCAACCTTTTTATTAATAGTAGGTGCAAACTGTCTATGAATATCCTTGGATAACAATTCAATTGTATACTTAGCCAATTCAATAGAATCCTTTTTGTTATCTAATTTTTCTATTAAAGCTTCTTTTCTATGAATTTCCTCATCTATTTCAACTAGTTGAGAAATTTCATCATTTAAAGTCTTTAATCTTTCTTCTATACCTCTTTTTTTCAATTTTTAGATTAGATATTTCTCTATTTAGATTGTCTATTTTCATTTTTAATTCTTCGCTAGATACATTGTAATTGTTTAAAAGGTCATTATTATATAATTTAAAATCCTTCTCTAAAACCTCAATAGTATATTTGCCTAAGGTCTTCTTCAATAGAGCCTTTTTATTTTCTATTTCTACTAAAGCGTCTTCATAAATTTCCTTATTTTCTAAGCCTATTTTAAATTCTTCTAAATTCTTAGATATATTATTTTTTTTAAGATTTCACTTAATAACTGGGCTTTTCTCTCTTTCTCTTCTTCTAATTTCTTGATTTTATTAAGGATGTCCTGTCTTTTTTTTATTATTTTCCCTTTGTAAGGCTATTTTTTTTCTTTGTTGCTATATATAATAAATTGAAAATCGTCATTTAATTTTTTTGAATTCTAGTTTAGTACTTACATTGTATTTTTCTAATATTAAAGATTGTTTTTCTTCAATACTAGATATCTGTTCTCTTCGAATTCTTTCATTTTTCTCAAAATCCTCTATATGGGATTGTATTCTAATTAATAGTCCCTTTACTCTTCTCATTTTAGAAAAGATGAATATAAAACTAGGTATTAATAATCCATTAATAGATAATACCCAATAATTCGATAGAAAATAGCTTAATACAATTGAACCAATAGATAATATTATACTAGTAATTAAAGCTAAGCTATAGTTAGATTTTGTCTTTATATTACTTTCATAATCTCTTTTTAAAAATTGTATCTCATTATCATTATTATTATAAATTAAGTTGTTTTTTTCCCTCTTCTAGTTCTTCATATTTTAAATAATCCAAATTAAGATTTTCTTTGCCTTCTAAATCCTCTGTGTTTCCATTTTCAAAACCCTTTAATTTATTTTGTACTTCTACTAATTCTGTTTTTAACTCTTTATTTCTACTATTTATATATTTAATATCATTACTTAAAGAAATACCCTTAGAATAATCCTCCATGGATAGCTCTTTATATTTTTTTTATAATCTTGAATTTTATTTTCCAAGCCTTTAATATTATTTATCAGTTCTATACTTTCATTATAAATTTTATTTTTTTTCTATGGCCATAGCATTTTCTAATTTTTTTTCCCTAAATTTTTTTTAAATTTTTTTTCTTTATCTTCTAGTTGCCTATCTAGTATAGTATCTAATTCTAAAGTCTTTTCATATTCTTCTTTAAATCCCAATATCCTTTTTCTTGTTTCTTTTAACTTATTTAACTCTTCATATGTTCTGCCATAAATACTTGTAGTAGCTCTAATGGTTCCAATTTCCTTTAAATACTTATCTAGCCCTTCAATAGCTTTTTTTTACTGAAAGCTCGTCATCTAAAGTAGTAGTTACATTTACAAGTTTATCCCTTACTTCTTTGGCTAAGGAATCTTCAGTCTCACTATTTAATTGTCTTATAGATATAGTATTAGAATATACTGCATCATTAAATCCAAAAAAAATGAAATCCAGGTTGCAATACTCTACCACTATTTCCACTATCTATATAATTTGTTATATCTTCTCCTGTATCTTCTAAAATACTGATGTACTTTCATTTCCTTTAGTAAAATTTCTTTCAATTCTATAGTTTTTCCCATCATAGGAAAACTTTATAATTCCACTATATTTTGAATTTGACCAAGGTTCGTATTTGCCATGCTCCTCTTCATATATGGTCCTCTTTGCATAGGGCTTTAAAAATCCATAGAACATACCATTTATAAAATTGTGTATCGTAGTCTTGCCACCTTCATTTTCTCCATAAATAATATTAATTCCATCTTCTAATGTTATAATTTTATTATTAAATTTACCAAATCCAATAAGGTTTAACTCTTTTATTATCATGAGTCAACTCTCCCCCCCTTTAAAAGAGCTCCCAAACCGTAATATAATGCATCCTTTACCATAGGATTATCAAACCCCCCCTTGTCCTTCATTTCCCTAATAAATCCACCTATAATACTATCACTATAAGCATTTTCTAAAGCATCTAAGTCATAATCTGGGATGGTATTATCTATGATTTCCAAATGATAAAACTCATCCTTTATAGATTTAAACAAGCTGTCTACATCTATATCATTTTGTATATATCCTTTTAAATTTATTCGATAAAAATCCATATCCTTTCTTCCATAATGAATTTCTTTAAAAAGGTTTATTATATCTAAATAGCTCATATTCTCATTTATAATTATTTCCTTATTCCAAAATCTTCTTTTACTAAATGGAACAAAATCTATTTCTATTTTCCCTCTATTTATTTCACCTTTTATAAAGCCCCTATCTCCTATCTCCCCCCCAAAATCAAGAGGTTCTGGACAACCACAATATGCTATTTTGTCATCTATAATCTCTGGCTTGTGAATATGTCCTAGGGCTATATAATCCATATCTAATTTTTTTAAGAGAACTTAAATTTAAGGGAAGATAATTTGACTTAGTTCCAATATCTCCATGTATAAGAAGGATTTTATTAAAATCATTATCTTCTTCAATATTAAAATCATGGAATAAGTTATTCTCTCTTATTTCTACTCTATCCCAACTATATCCATAGATAATCGTATTTAAGTCTGGAAACTCTATTTTCTCCAAGCTATTGCCCCCCCTAAATATAAATACATTAGGGCTCCATTCCACTCTATTATATAGAGATTTTTCATAGAAATAATCATGATTTCCTGCCGATATAATCACCTTTACCTCTTCTATATTACTTAATATATCTCGTACCCTCTTTATATCTCCTAAAGTAAAATATTTTTCTTCAAATAAATCTCCTGCAATTAATAAAAAAATCTATACTATTTTCTTTAGTATAATTTACAATTCCTTCAAAGGTGGACCAAAGTTCTCTCCTTCTCAACATAGCTTTTTCTCTGTTGAAGGATACATTATTAAACTGTAGTCCTAAATGAATATCTCCAGTATGTACAAAGCTAATCAAATGTCCCACCTCCTATACTAAATTAAATTATATCACAAATAATTTAAAAAGTTAAAATTAAAAGAAACCAACCTTAGCTGGCTGGTTCTTCCTTAAATATTATTTTCTCAACGTCAAAAAAATCTTCCCATGATATACAATCTAAATCATGTTCCTTGCAATATTTCAAAAGTCCATCTTTAGCAAATACTATATCTGCTCTATTTGCAATGGGTTCGTCTGTGATTCCATCTCCTATAAATAGGACTTTTTATACTTTTCCCTAAATTCTTCAACATGGGTTATTTTGCAATTACCACAAAATCCTATATGACAACATTTAGGATCTCTATTATGAAAATAATCTACTGTAATATCCTCTCCATTAAAATTTAGATGATTGGCATATATCTGTATCCCTTCTATACCATGTTTCTTTAAAAAAAGGTACTATGCCATTGTCAAATCCACCACTTATAATAGCAATTGGAATATTATGTTCCTCTATTTTCTTATAAAACTCTAAAAACCCATCTGTAATCTCTATTTCATTTAATATAAAATCTAAATATTCTTCCTCAGTAATCTTTATATTAGAAAATAATTCGTCCATAAAGTCCACATATTTCATATCTCGTTCATTATTTTCCATAAGGAATTTTTCTATATCCTTATTCCAAAAATAATCTACTAATTTATCATTAGTATCTTCCCTAGTAATAGTTCCATCAAAATCTACTAATATGGCAATATCTTTTAAATCTATTTCCTTCATTAAATCCTCCTATGTTATAATTTCAATCTCTATTACTTAATTAATTTTGACATAGTTTTAAACTCTGGAGTACCTGATACCTTTAACAAATCAAATACTACTGTTTCTGTATTAGTTATTATAGCTCCCATGGACTTCATTAAATCTAAACCATTTAAGAAGTTCTCCTTAGTCCTTGAAGCCACTGCATCTTTAACTATATACACAGTATATCCAGCATCTATAAGCTCTCTAGTAGTTTGATATACACATACATGGGTTTCCATTCCTACTATTATTATCTTTTTCCTATCTGTAACTTCTAGAACTTCCTTTACTTCATCTATATATGCAGTAAAACTATTCTTTGAAAACACCCTTTCTTCTTCTAAAAATTCACTTATCTCATTTACGGTTTTTCCTAAACCCTTTGGATATTGTTCTGTAGCTACTACTGGTATATTCATTTCCTTGGCTCCCTGTAACAAAATCCTAGTATTATGAATAACTTGGTCCTTATATTTCATAACAGGCACCAGTCTTTCTTGAATATCTATTACAAATAATACTGCATCTTCCCTATTTAAATTAAATCTATCCATTTTAACCTCCTAATAATATATTGGTGATATTTCTATTTCCCCATTATCTTTTTATATCACTCATATCTACTTTATCTAAATTTCTTTCAAAACCATATACTATTCTCATGGCTTGACTCAATCTCATGGTAGTCTCTAAATCATATTGTCTTTCTATACCAAAGGCATATCCAGACACTATATATCCTTTATCTTCCCCCCCTATGTCCCTTATATCCATTTCAAACAATTCCAGCCTATATCCCCCCCTATCCTTAGTTAGTACTATGGTGCCATCTTCATTTAAATCTATAACTACTATTTCAATTCCCTTTTCTAAAATACTATATCCAATCTTTATAATTTCATTTTCAAAATTTAATTTTAATTTACTTATTTCTTCTAAGTCATTTTTATTTAATTTTACCATAAAGGGCAATGCTTCTATACCATAAGTTAATTCTAATCCTTCAGCATCTAAAATAAACTTTTTATCTTTTCTATTTGCTAAATCTATTAACTCATAATATATTTCTTTTGGCACTCCCATAGGCAAGGAACCTAATCCACAGATAATCTCATGTCTTTCTATTACCCTACCATATAGTTCATAAAAGGAAACTAATTCATCTCTAATAATCCTAGGCCCAGGTTCTATAATAGTAGATATTAACTGCCCATCCTCAAATAAATACATGGCTCCCCCCCTACTATCATCTTTAATGGATATAAAATCGTTATATATTCCCCCCCTAATTTTCAATTGATCAAATATATAGACTCCATTTAATCCTCCTAGAAAACCTATAGAAAACACATCTAAATTTAGGTTATTCAATATCTTTGTTAAAACATTACCTTTTCCACCTAAATCATAGGATATCTTTGTGGCTAAAGTTTCTATTTTAGGATATAACCTGTCTACATAATATTCCTTTTCTAATATAGGGTCAAGTACAATTGTTAGTATCATTTTTTTCATCCCTTCTCCCTAATCATCTATATATAGATTATATACCACTTTTATAGGGATTTAAAATATTTTATCTAAACTACATTTAAAAGATGATAATTTTATTTAACATTGATAATTTATTGCCATTATATTATAATTAGGTAGTATTATTGAAATGGAGGGATATATTAGTGAAGGATTATGGAACATTTGATATTTTAGGTCCAATAATGATTGGCCCTTCTAGCTCTCACACTGCTGGTGCCGCAAGACTTGCTAAGATTTCAAAAAAATATAGCAGGTGATGGATTTAATGAAGTAGAATTTATACTTCATGGCTCCTTTGCAAAAACCTATAAGGGACATGGTACAGATAAAGCTTTAATAGCTGGTATTTAGATATGGAGCCTTCTGATGAAAATATTAGAGACTCCTTTAACATTGCAAAAATAAAAACTTAAACATAATATTTACAGAAGAGGATTTAGGATACGAACATCCTAATACCGTTAAGATATTATTTAAATACCCAAATAAAGATGATTTTTATGTAACAGGCTCATCTATTGGTGGTGGTAATATAATAATCACTGATATAGATGGTAATAAGGTTGAATTTACTGGTGATAAGCTACTATCTTGTTAAAATACAAAGATAGAAAGGGAGTTATAAGTGAAGTAAGTTCCATTGCAGTTAATAATGACTTAAATATTGCTACTATGAAAGTAACTAGAGAAAAAGATATTGCAACTATGGTTTGTGAGTTAGATTCTGAAATAACAAAATCTACAATAGACCAAATCAATAATCTAAAGGATATTTCCTATATTAAATTCATTAATCCAATAGAGAGGTGAAACAATGTTTAACAAAGCGTCTGAATTATTAGAAATGTGTAAAGATAAAAATGCAAATATTTCTGATATAGTAATAGAAAAAGAAATTAAAGTCCATGGATTTTCCCAAGACCAATTAATAAAGAAAATGAAAGAAACATTACAAGTAATGAAAGACTCCGCTGTTGCTGCATTAGATAAAGAGGTAAAATCCGTATCTGGATTAACAGGAGGAAACTCTAAAAAAATAGAAGAATACAAAAACAGTGGAAAAAGTCTTAGTGGTACATTTATAAATGCAGCCATGGCTAAAGCGTTCTCTACATCAGAAGTCAATGCTTCCATGGGGAAAATAGTTGCTGCACCTACAGCAGGTGCTTCTGGAATATTACCTAGTGCCATATTATCTGCCCAAGAAAAGTTAAATCTTACAGATGATGACTTAATTAAAGGCTTATTTACTGCAGCAGGTATTGGAGAAATTATTGCCAAAAATGCAACTATATCTGGTGCTGAAGGTGGATGTCAAGCTGAATGTGGTGCTGCAGCTGCAATGGCCGCAGGTGCCATAGTAGAAATGGCTGGGGGGGTCTCCTGAAGCAGCCCTTAATGCTGCAGGATTTGCTTTGACAAATATCTTAGGCCTAGTATGTGATCCTATTGCAGGACTAGTAGAATACCCTTGTGCCCTTAGAAATGCATCAGGTGTAGTCAATGCATTTATCTCTGCAGATATGGCCTTAGCTGACGTTCAATCCATAGTTCCCTTTGATGAAGTAGTAGAGGCAATGTACAAAGTTGGAAAAGCAATGCCTGAAGCCCTAAGGGAAACAGCATTAGGTGGACTAGCAGCAACACCTACAGGTAAAGCATGTACGAAAAAAAATTATTAGGATAAAACACGATAAAAAAAATCAGCTTAATTAAGCTGATTTTTTTATCTTATAGTTATATGTTTCCATTTATTTGTTCTAAATCTAAAGGTAACGAGTACCCATCTACTAAACTGATCTATTAAAACTGCTAACCAAGCCCCCCCTATAAGTCCCATTCCTAGTATTAAAACAAAATAATAAGCCAATGCTACCCTTATAATCAATATTCCAATAAAAGTTGAAATTAAAGTCCAAACTGTATCTCCTGCTCCCCCCCGAAGTCCTCCAGCTAAAATAAGCTGTGAGCTTTGGAAAGGTTGAATAAATGCTATAAGCTTCAACACTCTAGCTGCTTCAGTTATTACTTCTGGGTTTTTATTATATAAGCTGGCAATTTCTCCACCAAAGAAAAAGAATAAAATTGCCATTGTCGCCGATGCTAGAGCCCCCCCTACTTTACTACAAGCTCTAATATATTTTTCTGCCAATTCTGAATCTCCCGCTCCTAGACTTCTACCTGCCAAGGTTGAAGCTGCTATACCAAAGGCTTGCCCTGGAGTAAAGGATAAATTTAAAATATTAATGCTTATTTGATGGGTGGCATATGCTACAGTCCCTAAAGATGCAACAATTTTTACAAATAAAAGTATACCAACTCTCATGGCTATTTGTTCCAAGGATGCAGGCACTCCTATTTTAATTAAATTATAAATAATATCTCTATTGATTTTAAATTTATTTTTAAGGTTTATATAAATAGTGCTATCTTCCTTGAAAATATATCTTATTAGAAATATACTTGCCAATACATGGGATAAAGCAGTGGATATAGCTGCACCTGTTACTCCAAATTCTGGAAAACCAAGTAAACCATAAATCAGTACTGCATTACCTACTACATTTAATAAATTGACAGTTACATTTATCCTCATGGGAGTCTTTGTATCTCCTGCTCCCCCCCTTAAGGATGCGAAGATTGAAAAATTAAATGCTTGAAATATAAAACCTATTATTATTATTCTAAAGTATGATTTCCCAATTAATAGTGTATCCTGTTGAGCACCTATAAACTTCATTACATTTTCACTAAATCCTAAACCTATAATTAAAATAGGAATTACTAATAATACCTGAGTTAAAATGATTATATGCTTTACTACAGACTCTATTCTATCTTCTCTCTTAGCCCCAATGTATCGAGCAACCATAGCCGTTGCACCTATATTTAAAGATTGAACTAATGACAATCCAATAAATACAAGCTGATTCGTAATACCAACTGCAGCAATGGCAGCAGCAGAAGTAGCATCATCGCCGTAATTTCCCAGCATAATCATATCAACCATACCAAATAGGGTCCCCCATTAATAGTTCAATAAAAACAGGACCAGCAATTTTAATTATTTCATCTCTAATGCTCTTTTTACTATGGACATCTTCCATTTTATTACTCTCCTATACGTATAATAATTAGACACTCTAAATATTATATCACAATAAATTATTAAAATAAACTCCTATAGGCATTTTTAAAAAAATATAGGGATTCTCCCCATTGAAGAACCCCCCTGTATCTATTAATCTACACTATATAATTTTCCAGTAACTGTATTTTCTATTGCCTCAATTTTTCTTTCTGCTTCCTCGTTATCCTTATCCTTAGAGTATATATACAACTTTATCTTTGGCTCAGTACCTGATGGTCTTACTGCATACCAAGAACCATCATCTAAATAGTATTTCAATACATTGCTCTTAGCATTTCCAGTTTCGTCTACAAGATAATCAATAGTTCTTTCTAATTTCATTCCATCTATATTTTTTAGGGGGGGTTCTGCTCTAAAAGCCTCCATCATTCTACTAATTCTCTTACTTCCCTCTACTCCCTCTAATACTATGGAAATCAATTTTTCTCTATAATATCCAAATTCTTTATATAAATCTTCTAATACTTCTACTATATTCTTTCCTTGCTTTTATAATATGCAGCCATTTCTACAATTAACATGGAACTTACGATGGCATCCTTATCCCTTACTAAAGTACCATAGGTATAGCCTATGCTTTCTTCATATCCAAAAATAAAGGTTTGTTCTTTAGTCTCTTCCCATTCATTTGCTTTAGCACAAATAAATTTAAACCCTGTCAATGTTTCGAAAGTTTTAACACCATATTTATTGGCAATAGCCTTTCCTAAATCACCAGTTACTATACTCTTAACTATAGCAGCATTTTCTGGTAATGTTCCATTTTTATATCTAGAAGATAAAATATAATTAACTAATAATGCACCAGTTTGATTTCCATTAAAGAAAGCATATTCTCCTTTATCATCCTTAGCAACCATGGCAATCCTATCTGTATCTGGATCTGTAGCAACTAATATATCTGCATTTACTTCTTTACCTAGTTTTAATGCATAGTCAAAGGCCTTAGGGTCCTCAGGATTTGGATATCCAACAGTAGTAAATTTATAATCTGGATTTTCCTGCTCAGGCACCACTATAATATTGGTAAAACCTCTATCCTTTAATATTCTCCTCACAGGAATATTTCCTGTACCATTAAGGGGAGTATAAACTACCTTAATATCCTTATCTATATCTTCATTTATAGCCATATCTAATATTCTTTGATTATATTCATCATCAATTTCTTTGCCAATATAAGTAATCAATCCCTTATCTATGGCCTCTTCTAAATCCATAGCCTTTATTTCATTAAAATCTTTAATTTTATCTATTTCTTCTAAAATTTCATCAGCAATTTCATCTAAAATTTGGGATCCATCTTCCCAATATACCTTATAGCCATTGTATTCTCTAGGATTATGGCTTGCAGTAACTACTATACCTGATATGGTTTTAAGCCTTCTTACTGTAAAGGAAAGTACTGGAGTTGGCCTAATATCATCAAATAAATATGTTTTTATACCATTTGCAGCTAATACTCTAGCAGCTATTTCAGCAAATAAATCAGAATATTGTCTTACATCATATGCAATGGCAACGCCTCTATCCATGGCTTTTTGTCCTTTATTTATAATGGTTTGAGCCAAGCCTTGTGTAGCTAAAGCTACTGTATATTTATTCATCCTATTTGTCCCTGCACCTATTTTCCCTCTGAGACCTGCAGTACCAAACTTTAAATCCGTATAAAATCTGTCCTCTATTTCCCTAACATCTGATATGGATTTTAATTCTTTTTTTAGTTTCATAATCAAAATAATCACTTTCCAACCATTGATTATATTTTTCCATATAATTCATCTGATCCCCCCCTCCAATTTTATTTTATTATATCTACAAATATTCCTTGGATTCTTTCTGCTAAATCCTTTGGACTAATTTGAATCTGGAGTCCTATTTTCCCAGCACTTATAATGATTTTCTCTAAATCTAAACTATCGTTTTGAATAAAGCTAGGATAAAGCTTTTTCATTCCAATGGGAGAACATCCTCCCCCCCTAATATATCCTGTAAGTTTTTGTATATCCCTTACATGGATAAGTTCTACTTTTTTTCTCATTAGTTACTTCAGCAGCCTTTTTTTTAAATCTAACTCCTGATCCACTGGAATAATAAATACATATACTTGTTCTTTTCCTTGTCCAACTAAAGTTTTATAGACTTCTTTTACATCTTTCCCAATTTTAGAAGCTACGGAAATTCCATCTATCAACCATCCTTAGCCTCATAGGATAAAACTTCATAATCTACCTTTTCTTTATCTAATATTCTCATAGCATTAGTCTTTGACATATTCTCTTCTCCTAACTATATACCCAATTTTATAATATCTAATGAGTCCCTATCATTATTTTATCCCAACTAAATATAATTTCAATAGAAAAAGCCCTTTATGGTAAAAGACTAATTAGTTTTAAACCATAAAAGGCTAGTTTTCATTAATATTTATTAATATGTTTCTTTAAATACTTCAAAATATCCTATTGGATGGGCACAAGCTGGACATTTTTGTGGTGCTGATTGGCCAGTATGTACATATCCGCAGTTGTTACATTTCCATTCTACAACTTCATCTTTCTTAAAGACCTTATCTTGTTCTATGTTTTCAAGTAATTTTAAGAATCTTCTTTCATGACGTTCTTCTACTTCTGCAATTTCTCTAAATACATAGGCAATTTCCTTGAATCCTTCTTCTTCTGCAATTCTTGCAAACTCAGGATATAATTTAGAATGCTCTTCATTTTCTCCTTCAGCTGCAGCTTTTAAATTAACCTTTGTATCACCTAAAGCTACTGGATAATCTGCCGTTATTTCAACAGCTTCACAACATAGATCTTCATTTAAAAACTTAAAAATCTTTTAGCATGTTCTTTTTCATTATCAGCTGTTTCAGTGAAAATATTAGAAATTTGAACATATCCTTCTTTTTTTTGCCTCTTTAGCATAATAAGTATATCTCATTCTAGCTTGTGATTCTCCTGCAAAAGATTTCATTAAATTTTCTGCAGTTCTTGTTCCCTTTAAATTTGCCATTTAATCCTGTCTCCCTTCTATTTGTTTGTTATAATTATATCATAGCACCTTAATAGGTCAAAGCTATTAAATATAGCAATCCATATAATTTTATACCCTATTCTTGTTAATTATATCAATAATTCAATATTTATGTGGATTCTTAAGGTATAATGGGCATGTATATAGTAAGTGAAACGTAAGTTAAATAAAGGGAGGAATGTATGTTGCTTATTAAATGTAGAGAGATGAGGGCTATAGATAAATACGCTATAGAAAACCTTGGCATTCCAAGTGTAGTATTAATGGAAAATGCAGCACTAAAGGTAATCAAGAATATTGATTTAAAAAAACACCCATAGTTTTACTATTATATCTGGCATTGGTAACAATGGTGGAGATGGATTAGCCATAGCTCGCCATCTAATGGTATCCGGCAAAAAAGTAGAGCTTTATATAATAGGAAACATAAGTAGAGGCTCTGAGGACTTTAAAATCAATTTAAACATCTTAAAAAAATATGGATATTAATTATGTCCATATTAGGACAATGGATGATCTATATCTATTAAAGCGTTCCTTAGATGAAAATGATTTAACTATCGATGCCATATTTGGAATAGGCCTTACAAGAGATATTCAAGGCCTTTACTTTGAAGTTATATCCTTTATAAATAATTATTCAAAAAAAATAATATCTGTTGATATCCCATCTGGTCTTCAATGTGATACTGGTGATATTTTAAGTATTGCAGTAAAAGCTGAAAAAAAACCATAACTTTTCATGGTATGAAAATAGGATTATTGCATAGAGAAGGATATACTGGAGAAGTTATTGTAGAATCCATTGGCATCCCTAGGGATGTAACAGAAATCATACTAAAAAAATATAAAATAGGGCTGAATAGCAATCTCAGCCTTATTTTCTTTAAAATATTATTTAATTAAATTTTCCCAAAGCCCTATATAGTTCATCTGCTTCTGGAGGTTGGATTACTTCTATTTCTCCATCGGTATCCATATATATGCCTTCTTCAATTATCTCTCCAATAATAGTCAGTTTAATATTTTCCTTTTCAAACCTCTCCCTTAACATCTCTATTTGATTATCATTGGCAATCATCAACATACTTCCACTTGAGATCAACCTTAATGGATTAATTTCTAGAATTCTACATAATTCCTTAGTAGCCTCAGTAATAGGTATTAAGTCCTTCTTTATCTTTATTCCTTTATTTATAGCCTTATGGGCCTCCCATACAGCACCTAAAACTCCACCTTCTGTAATATCATGCATATAATTTATTCCTATTTCTCCGCCAATTTCTCCTTCTTTAAGTACAGAAATTAGGGAACTATAATTTTGTCCTTCCCTAATCATATCTTTATCCATTTTATCCATAAAATAATTTTCTAAATCCTTTAACAATATAGAAGTACCTTCTATACCAGTAGATTTAGTCATTAAAACCTTATCTCCAACTTTAATATTATTTGAATTTTGTAATTTTCTTTTCTTTATTTTTCCTATTGCAGTAGTAGAAATAACTATCTTGTTAACTGCATCTGTAATTTCAGTATGACCTCCCATTATTTCTACATTTAATTTTGCAGCCGTTTCTCCAGCATCTTTCATAATTTGCTCAATATCTTCATAAGTGGTTTCTGGTGGTGCTAAAATAGTTATTAACAAGCCTATAGGCTCACTACCACTAGTAGATACATCATTACAAGATATATTGACAGCTAAACTCCCTATACCATTAACTGCTCCTGTAATTGGATCTGTAGATAATATGGCTACTTCATCTCCAAAATCTACTAATGCATTATCTTCCCCTACTGCTGCTCCCGTTATAATGTCTTTTCTTTTATATGTTATATATTTAAATACTAAATCTTCTAATAAATCATTAGATAGTTTTCCTGTAACCAAGCTCATGTCCTCCTTGTGCTAAATGATAAAAATATATTTTGTCCTAGATAAAATTATATCATAAAATATACAATACTCTACATATATTAACAAACTCTTTTTATTTAATAAATCTAATTAATTCTTTTACCAATTCTTCATGTAAAGGCAGTCTAGGCTTATTATAGGTATTAATATTTTTGTTACTATCCCTGGGAGACTCCTTTAATATATGATTCATCCCTTCAACAATTATTAGTTCACTATCTGCTGCATTATGTAGTATTTCAGCATCCTTTACTGAAGCTTGAAGGTCATTGTCCCCTTGTATAATCAATATTGGTGCATCTACATCTTGAATAACATATTGAGGTTCATATTGAAATAAGGATATTAAATATGGTTGAGCACTAGGCCTAAACAAAACTTCTAAATCCATAGGTGGATTTGGAACTAAATTCCCTTCCTTTAGTTCATTTATAATAGGCAGACTTCTATCAGCATAATCTCCCATTTTGTTCTCTAATTGTTTAATTAAAGTTTCATGAAGGGGGGGTTCCCCTGGTGCAGCAATAGATATAAAACCATCTAAATCTAATTCTCTAGCTGCTGCAGCACCTACTAATCCTCCTTCACTATGTCCAATTATATAATATTTATTAAATCTATTGTCTGACTGTATTTTTCCATCCAAAGTATGGCATCTTCAATGTAATCAGAAAATATTAGATCCTCTTCTTGGTTTACTAATTCTGAACTTTTTCCAATTCCTCTTTTATCATATCTAACACTTGCAATACCAGCATTGCCTAATTTTTCTGCTACCATCTTTAAACAATTATTTCTAGTTGAATTTCCACTATTGTTTCCATCTCTATTAATAGCACCAGCCCCCCCTGGTATAATCAAAGCTATGGGATAGGGTCCATCAACATTAGGTAAAGTTAAAGTTCCAGATATATTTCCTTCTTCTAATTCTAAATTATATGATTTTGTAGTGAAATTTCTCTCACTATTTTCTAGGGAACATCCAGTTAAAGTAATCGATATTAAAATAAAAATTACTAATACTTTCTTCATAAAGACACCTTCCTTCCCAATTTATTTTACTAAATTATCTCTATAAATTTATTATAACATAACTAGATTTATCTTACATATTTAGATATAATTTAATTAATAAATTCCTTCAAAAGTAGGTGAATATTGTGTATAGATTAACTGGAGAAAGGATAATCCTTAGAGAGTATAGACAAGAAGACTTAATCCATATGAGAAAATGGGTCAATGATTATGAAATTACTAAATATTTAAGTAATCTATTTCTTTATCCCCCCCATTCAAAAAAATGATACAGAAAAATTTTTAAATGCAATGATTGATGGGAATGTAAATATGAAGGGTTTCGTCATAGCTCATAAGGATACAGAAGAATATATTGGTCAATTAGATTTAATAAAAATTGATTGGCCAAATAGAGTAGGCACTATTGGTATTGTTATTGGAACTAAAGAAAATCTAAGTAAAGGATATGGCACAGAAGCTATTAAGCTTTTACAAGACTTTGTATTTAATAAATTAAATCTAAATAAATTAGAACTAGATGTAAGGTCCTTTAATGAAAGAGCCATTGCCTGTTATAAAAAAAATGTGGTTTTATTGAAGAAGGTAGAATTAGAGAAAACTTTTATGTAGATGGGAAGTATACTGATACAATCCACATGGGATTATTAAAAAAAAGAATGGAAATCAACTAAATAATATTTTTGTTATTAAAAGGACTAAATCTATAATTATTTAAGATTTAGTCCTTTATTTATTCCTCTATTCAGTCTTTTTACTTTCTTTTTTTCTCCATCTTAATTATACCTTTATTATATAAAACCCTAGCGATGATAACTGAAATTATAATTGTAGCAAAAATCCAGTATCCTTCTTTACCAGCTATAGGAGCTATGGCAAAGTTTGTAATTGTCAATGCAATAACTGGAACTAATATAGGCAATAATTTGTTTTTTTACTACATAGTTTCCAGCAGTATTATTCATAAATATTGGCATACACATAGCACCAAATAATGCTGGCAACATATATTGTGTACCTGTCTTAATAACTGGTAATTCGAAAAATGGAGTCAATGGAATCATTAATATAATCCCCCCCACTATAATAATAACCATAGTTGCAATGGAAGAAACAGACACAGCTATTGTAGCTACTACATCTCCTCTTTCAGTTCCTTGTTCTGAATTAGTTAGTTCTTGAGCATTAAGTACACAAGGAATTTTTTTGATTTAATACATTTCCTGTTAAGTAAGTTAAATATGATGCTGAGCCTAAAATTGGCATATAACTAATGAATTCAGAAACAGCAACAGGAACAAATACTGCTAATAATGTGGAGCTAGTACGCATAACATTACCAAAATTAATTTTAATATTATAAACCTTCGCTAATAATAATGGTATACCTATCATAAAACCTACAACTATTATTGTTGCAATTCTACCTAATCTATGGGCAGAATCAAAATATTGTTTTTCTCTATTATCACTATTTTTCATCTTAACTGTCACCCCCCCTTTATAATAACAAACTTTCCCATAATACAGCTGACATCATTCCAAATATCAAAGAAAATGCTAATATAAATTCTTGTAACCATTTAACATTATATTTCTTGACTATCACCATTTGTAAAAAAAGCAAATAAACCACTTGTAACTAAAGTTAATGTTGGAACTAAACCTTTAAATATTTGTGCAGGTGTTAAAACTGCCATTAATGCTAATGTTGCATAACTCATTACTAAAGAACCCCATTCATCATTTCCTTCTTTAAAGGTTCTTAAACTACCTTGATATTTCTTACCAAAGAAAAAGTTAGAAACAATTCCTGCTAAAATACTAATACTCATTACTAAGAATATAGTTGGAATTAAGTCAACATCTGAGCTATCTATAAATCCAGCTAAAGAATCGTATCCTGCTGCACTTGTAACCATCCCAGCAGCTGTTAATTCATATAATAATGAACCTACTACAGATAGTCTAAACCATGACCATGGAACGCCTAAAACTGATGATAATGAAATAACTCCAACAACAATTGCAATTGAAGGAATTATACTAAATACACAAGATGATTTAACTATCTTCTTTATATCTTCCTTTGTAAAACCGATTTCTAATGCTCTTTTAGATGCATGTCTAAAAGAAATTATGCAGAGTATTATTGTTGTAATAACTCCTGTTCCTACTGCTACATATAAAAATTTACTATTTAATATCTCACGAACAGTCATAATAACATTCCCCCCTTTTCTTATAATATCCCTATGGTTGAATTTTAGGATTACGTATTTGAACTTCCTTTGGAATTGGACTAACATATTTACCGCCAGTTTCTTCAACAAGCTCTTTTTTTTACCTTGTTGGATTAATTCTGGATTTTCAATAACCCTTGCTCCTGCTAAAGCCATGGCTCCTACTGCTGCCTTCATACCTTTTTTTTGCAATTGATGATTTACCTTGTGCTGACATTTGCCATGAATGTAAGGAAGTACCTATAGCAGCTGTTGCAACCATCATTTGACCAGTTGGTACAACATAACTTAAATCCCCCCCTACGTCAGTAGATCCTGCTATATATCCTTCAGCAAAACTTAATGGTTCTATTTCTGTTGCTAATGCTTTGTTTAAAATTTCTTCAGCAGCTTCTACTCCATAAGTACTTGTTAAAGCTTTTCTTTGAATTTCTTTTTCTTCATCGGATAATGTATTGAAAAATTCCTTTGCAATCTTTGAATCTTTTTATCAAATTCTGGTGCCCCCCCAAAATCTACTAAAGAGTCATATAATACTTTTGTCATTGTTGGATTAGGGATAAAATCTGATAATGCTAATTTAAAATCAATATCAACTTCTGTTCCTGACATTAATGCTGCACCCTTTGAAATGTTTTTGATTCTTTCATATATTTCTAAAGCTTGGTTTAATTTAGGTGCCCTAATAAAATAATATAATGTTGAAGTTGCTTGAACTACATTAGGAGCTGTTCCACCTGCATCGGTGTATGCATAATGTATCCTTGCTTCAGGAACAACATGTTCTCTTAAATAATTTACACCTATATTCATTAATTCAGCACTATCTAAAGCACTTCTTCCTAAATGAGGTGTTGCTGCAGCATGAGCTGATTTACCTTTGAAATGGAACATTACTATAATATTAGCTAAAGAACCTGCAGTCCAAGCTGCATTCCTAGCTTCTGGGTGCCATGTAAAAGCAGCATCTATACCATCGAATATTCCGTCTCTAGCCATAAATGCCTTACATGCATCTCTTTCCTCAGATGGTGTACCAAATAAAACTACTGTACCCTCCTTGTTATTTCTTTGAAGGTATTCTTTTAGTGTCAAAGCAGCTCCTAATCCAGCAGCCCCTAATAAATTGTGTCCACAACCATGACCAGCTGTTATACCTTCCACTGCTTCCTTTTTAACTAAATCTGCTACTTGACTCATTCCAGGAAGTGCATCATATTCTGCCACAAAACCTACAGTAGGCTTACCTTTTCCCCCCCACCTAGCTACAAAAGCCGTAGGAATATTGGCTACTCCTTCTTCAACTTCAAAACCTTGTTCCCTTAAACCCTTGCAAATAAGTCTCTAGATTTTTCCTCCTCTAAACCTACTTCTGCAAATTCCCAAATCTTGTCACTACACTCATTAAAAATGCTTTCTTTTTCATTAACAATGCTTTTTATTTCCTTTGTTAATTTCATGTCTCATCCTCCTTTGCTGTAACTGTACCATCTATTTACTAATACAAACTTAAAAATTATTATTGATACACCTTCCTTATATATAATACATGCAATATATACCAATATAATTATCCCTGTAACCCTGTATTTATCTGGATTGAATTTGTTCCGTATTTCTATATCGGAATGTTTTTAAACCATTTCTTTCCTAGGATAGTGTTTTCCCGTTTTTGGAGATGGTTTGATTTCAAACTTTCTCGGTTTGTTTTTGTTCCATTATATCTTTTTTTAAGATAAAATTTAATTATTAATATTTTACTATTTGTTTTATTTTATTCTTCATATACAATAATAAATAAGATACCTTAAAATCCATAAAATTAATTGGAGTGAAAAAAAATGAAAATATATGTAGATGCAGATGGATGTCCTGTTGTAGATATTGCTATAAATGTTGCCAAAGAATATAAATTAGAAATTATTATAGTTAAAAACTATGCTCATATAATTAAAGATTCCTATGCAATAATTGTATCTGTTGATATTTCCAATGATAGTGCAGATTTTTATATCATAAACAGAATAAATAAAAATGATATTGTTATTACACAAGATTATGGATTAGCAGCTTTAGCCCTGGCAAAAGGAGCTATACCTATAAACCAAAATGGACTAATATATACTGAAGACAATATCGATGGAATGCTAAATCGTCGTCATATACACAGGGAATTAAGAAGACAAAATAAAAGCCATGGAAAAATTAAAAAAAAGAAAAGCAGTTCAAGACAAAAAGTTTGAATCTGCTTTGAGAATAATATTAGATAAAATTGATTATTTATAATTATTACTTATACTTTTTTTTACTACTTCTGATTTTAAATTCATATTACCAAATCCGTCAATTTTACAACTAATATTGTGTCCATCTCCTACATCTGCAAGTACTATACTTTTAACTTTAGTTCCTTGTTTTAACAATTGAGAAGATCCCTTAACTTTTAAATCTTTAATGATGATTACATCATCTCCGTCATTAAGTTCATTTCCAAAAGCATCTCTTATAATGCTTTCTTCTAACGCTTTGTCTAAATCTGCTTGAGTCCATTCATGAAAGCATTCTGGGCATATATATAGCCCCCCCATATCTTCATATGTATATTGAGAATTACATTTTGGACAATTTGGTAAACTCATA
>JMBV01000209.1_pt1 | contig 22179 bp, 36 predicted proteins | sample 616531 | NCBI WGS metagenome assembly JMBV01 (sample SAMN02727904, study PRJNA239997) | anaerobic digester metagenome | biome: anaerobic digester; isolation source: mesophilic anaerobic digester inoculated with municipal waste water sludge... | place: Germany: Bielefeld University, CeBiTec ...
CTTTTTTTTGTTTGATTATATATAATGCAATCTCCATGCCAACAAGAAAAGGCTGTAATTTTAGGGGAATCCTAAAATTACAGCCTTTAAAGTCTATTTTAAAAAAAACATGCATATTTTTCAGAGTATGAAATATATTCATACTAATCCACATTATACTCATTTAATTTATTATATAAATTTCTTTCGCTAATTCCTAAAGTTTTAGCAGTTTTCCTCTTGTTATTTTGAAAAAAAACTCATAGGTTTCTAAAATTACCTTTTTTTTCAATATCATCTAATTTTTCTCCAATATATATTGGTATTTGGTCTCTTCCACTATCTCCTATATCTATATTATAAAGTAATTCCTTTGGCAAGTCTGAAACTCCAATAAATTCATTATTGGTTAAGGCTACTGCCCTTTGGATAATATTTTTTTAACTCCCTAACATTTCCAGGATAATCATAACTTTCTAAGGCTTCAGCTGCACTTGGTAGAACTCCTTGTATTTCTTTATTAAATTCTTTCGAATATTTGTTTAAAAAAATGCTGTGTTAAAATGGGAATATCCTCTTTTCTATCTCTTAAGGGTGGGACCTCAATGGTTATTACCTTTAATCTAAATAATAAATCTTCCCGAAAATTCCCTTTTTCTACTTCTTCCTCTAAATCTAAATTTGTAGCAGCTAAAAATCTAATATCTAAAGGTATAGGAGTTTCGCTTCCTAGTGGCATTATCTTCCTTTCTTCCAATACCCTTAGAATTTTTGCCTGCATACCAATATCCATATCTCCAATTTCATCTAATAATAAAGTTCCTCCATTAGCTAATTCGAATTTTCCTTTCATTCTTTGATTTGCACCTGTAAAGGCACCTTTTTCATAGCCAAAAAGCTCTGATTCCATTAAATTATAGGGTATGGCGGCACAGTTTACACTGACTAGAGGCATGGACTTTCTTTTGCTAGAATAATGTATTGCTTTAGCTATTAATTCCTTCCCAGTGCCACTTTCTCCAGAAATTAAAACATTAATATCTAAATCCTTTACCCTACTTATAATATCAAATACATTCTTCATAGCCTTACTAGTAGAAATGATTTCATCTAAACTAAATTCTTCTTGGGTCCTATCTCTTTTTAAGTCTTCTATTTCTTCACTTAGATTTTTATAGTCTAATGCTTTTCTCATTAAAATTTTAAGACTATTTATATCAATAGGTTTGGTTATATAATAATAAGCACCCCTTTGAATAGCCTCTACTGAAGATTCTATGCTGCCATAAGCAGTCATAGCAATTACAATAACTCCTGGATAACTCATTCTAATCATACCTAAAACTTCTAATCCATTAATCTCCCCTAAATATAAATCTAGTAAAACTATATCTATATTTTTGTTTTTAATTATATCCAGTCCATCATGCACATTTGTAGTTATATCTACTTCAAATTCATCTTCCAATGCAAATTTTAATGCAGTTAAAATACTTGGTTCATCGTCTATAATAAGAACTTTATCCAATTTTATCCCTCCAATTATAGGATAGGTAAAGATATTACCACTTTAGTCCCATGGTTTTTTTTCACTTTCTACAAAAATACTCCCCCTTATTTTCCTCTATTAATTTAGATGTAACAGCTAGCCCAATTCCCGTTCCTTGGGGGGGTTTTAAGGTGAAAAATGGCTGAAATATTTTATCTTTATAGGAATCATCTATTCCACAACCATTATCTATTATTTCAATAATTCCTAAATTTCCTTCAGCATAAATATTTATATAAATTACTCCATCACTATCAATTGACTCAATACTATTTAATATAATATTTACAAGTATTTGTTTAATTTGATTTTTATCTGCAAATACGTTTGTATTTTCTATATCCTTTATAATCTTTATACTTTCTCTACTAAACTGATTAGAGAATAAAATTAGTACTTCCTCTAAAACTTCTTCCAAAGAAAATATCTCAGGTTTTCCAGAAATAGGTCTAGTATAGTCAATTAATTGAGTTATTAGTTCATTCATTCTATTAATTTCTTTTTTTTGAAATATTAACTAGTTCTTCTCTAAACTTTTCATCATCTATTTTACTAGGTATTAAATCTATAAAAGTCTTAATAGATGTTAGAGGATTTCGTATTTCATGGGCAATTCCTGCAGATAATTCCCCCCCTAGGGCCTGCATTTTATCATTATAATTTGCCATATCCTGATATTTTTTTATATCTGTAAAATCATTTAATAATAGTATAACTCCCTCATTTAAGTCTCCTATAGGTATAAAACTATAATTTAAATATAGTTTATTATTATTTATTAAGAAAACTTGAGTATTTGTTATTACTTCTCCCTTTGTGCAGATTCATAGCCATTAAATCCATATTTCTCATCTAGTTTCATAGTATTCCAATTATCCTCTAAATATAGTTTTTTTATCCAGTATTTCTTCTGCAGCCTTATTGTATTCAATAATGCCATGTTCATCATTAAAAACTATAATACCACTTAATATACTTTCTAGGATTTTTCCTCTTAATTTATTGCTTTTTTTCAAATTTATGGGTTTGGGCTATAAGTTCTTCATTTAATTTACCTAATTCCTCAGTTCTATTATCAACCTTTAATTTTAATTTTCTGTTCCAATATAAATTTACAATGGCTATAGTAGATATAATAAATAGCAGTAATAAAGATATGTATAATAGCTTTTTAAATTGTAGACTTTTATCTATAAAAGTCTCACCAAACCATTTTTTTATATATTTTATCGTAATTGCCATTTTTCTTAATCCCATCTAAACCCTGATTTATTATGTCTAAAACTTCTGTATCACCTTTCTGAACACTTGTACAGTATTCAGTAATATGCATAGGTTCCCCCCCTACTATTTTTACTTTGTCAAAATTACCTTCTCTTTGAAGATAATAAATACCTGTCAATCTATTCCCTACAAAAGCATCTACCTTTCCATTTAATAATAAATCAATTGCCTCTTCTTGATTGATTTTTATATATCTCTCTATATCCTTAATATCTCTCCCCCCCAATTCATAACTTATATCGCCTAATTGAAAGGAAGCCTTTTTACCGGCTAAGTCATCTAAAGTAGAAATATAATTTGTTTCCTTTAATACAAATATAGCTTGGGAATTTGTAACTAATGGAAGGGAAAAATCAAATTTTTCTTCCCTTAAAGCACTTCTTGTCATTCCTTGCACTGCATCTACTTCTCCACTTTCTAAGGCATCCATTGCTTCCTGCCATCCCATAGGTATCAGTTCTATTTCTATTCCTAACTCTATAGCTATAGCACGCATCATATCCACATTAAAGCCCCTGTAATTTCCATACTCATCTACAAATTCATATGGGGGGGATAATTGTTGTCCCCCTGCAATTTTAAAAACCTTTTTTTTCTAAAGCATAAGCTGGTGATATTTGAATAAGTATTAAAATAAAATCAGTAGTAAAGATAATGCTTTTGTTTTCAACTAAATCACCTGTCTCCTTAAATTATCTATCTATTAGATTACTATATCTTTTTTTCTAATTATTTTAAGTTTCTACTAATCTAATCATTAAAATTATACCATAAAGTTTTGCAGAAAAGCACAAAAATAGAGATATTTCTCGTCCCATTTTTAATTTGTTTTTTTATTAATTTGATTCTAAGATTTTAACATCTTCATTTTCTATATTATTTAAAACCTATAAACTTTTGGCTTTATGCAGGGGGGGAAATAAAAAAAAGGTGGCAAATAAAACCTGCCACCTTATCCCTTATTACATCCTAAATCTATGAACTATATTCATTAACTCCTCTGCTAACTCTGATAAACTCTCACTAGATGATGCAATTTCTTCCATGGAAGCAGTTTGTTCTTCTGTAGCTGCCGATACATTTTGAATATTGGCTGCTATCTCCCTACTCATTTCTTCCATAGAGTGGGTGGCATTTACTGAGTCTTCTGTACCCTTGGCTACATAGTCTATGGCATTGGTGATATTTAAAATTTGAGCAGCTATACCTTCTATTAAATCTGCTATTTCATTGAAACTATTTTGGGCTTCTTCTACAGAAATTCTACCTTGTTCTATTTCTCTTTGGCTTAAATTCATACTTTCATTAGCTTTTCTAATTACTTCGTCATTGTTTTTAATTATATTATCTATATTAGCTGTAGATACATTGGTTTGTTCTGCTAATTTTCTTATTTCTTCTGCTACTACTGCAAAGCCTCTACCTGCATCTCCTGCTCTAGCTGCTTCAATGGCTGCATTTAATGCCAATAAATTAGTCTGTTCTGAAATGTCTCTTATTACATTGATTATTTCATTCATTTCCTTAGAACTATTATTTACTTCTATTAAGGAAGATTGTACATCTCTAGAACTATGGTCTATACTATTCATCTGCATAATGGCATCTTTTATTTTTTTCCCTACCGCCATCAGATTTATCAGAAATATCTTCTGCAATATTATTTATATTTTGTGCATTGCTGAATACTTCCTCTATTTGAGCAGACATTTCTTCCATGGCAGAGACTATTTCTAATATATCTTTTAATTGATTATCTGAACTATGGGCAATATCTCCTGCAGATTCTGCCACACTATTGGAGGCTTGGGCTGCTTCTTCTGATACTGCTGTTAGTTCTTGAGATGCTGCAGCTACTTGTTCTGAGGATAGATTTACTGCCTTTGAAAATTCTCTTAAACTTTCTATTAAAGTTTTATGTGCCCTGGCCATATCCCCCAATTTCATCTAATCTAGCTAAATCCTTGTTCTCTATATTCATACTAATATCTAGTTTTGAAATCTGTTCTATATGTTTTGTTGTGGTTCTTATAGGGTTTACAATTGAATTACTAAGCCCAAAGGAATAAATTATACCTAATAAAATAGAACCACAAGTTATTAAAAGTAAATATTTTAAAAGTCTATTTACATCTCCCAGCAATTCATTAGTATCAATAGCTACTCCAATAGCCCAGTCTTTTTCTTTTAATGGTGCATAGCCTGTATGTTTATTAATGCCTTTATAGGAATAGGAGCTTACTCCAGTTTCCCCCCCTTCTACCATCTTTTGAAACATATTTGCAATATCTTGATTTTCTTCTTTGCCTTTTAAATAGATTAATTTTAATTCTCCACTTTCTACGAATTCCTTATCTGGATATACTAGAGCTTCTCCTACTTCATTTATTAGAAACGCCCTACCAGTTCCCCCCCCAAGTTGAATATCTTCTACTATTCTATATAATTGATCTACATCCTTATATCCTACTAAGACCCCTACTATTACTCCTCTATCATCCTTTATTGGAGTAGACACAGCTATTTGTCTAGTAACAGTTGCTCTATTCATAAAAGGCTCTGTTAGAAAACTATTATCTGATAATGCCCTTTGAAAATAATCCCTATCAGCAACATTTAGACTCTCTCCATTTGAAAAAAAACTACATTTCCATCTAAATCGATAATTCCCATATCTATGTAATCCAAACGTTCCATTTCTTCTTTTAAAATCCTAAGTTTTATATCTAAATTCTCATCTGGGTCCTTAATTTTTTGATATTTAGCTACAGATTCAATATTTAAAATATATCTCTTAATCCTTTCATCTACCAAATTTGCTGCATCAGTAGCTTTGTTTAATAATAATTCATCTGAAGATGCGTATATGCTCTTTTTAAGAAAACCATAGGATAAAGTGGCCATAATTATAGATATTAGGAAAATAATAAATATATTAAAAATCGTCATCTTAGATTTTAGGCTTTTAGACTTTAAACTCTTAGGTCTTAATTTTTTTTCCTTTTCTTTAATCTTTTTGTTTTTTTTCTTCTTTTAAACTTAAAGGGATTTTTAAATTTCACCATATTTCTTTGTTTTTTTTCATATTATCCTCCTTAAATTTCAATGAGTATTAAATAAAAAAAATCGACTATATTGTATTGATTATATCATATTAATATGATAAAGTGGATAATCTTGTTAAAATATTTAGATAATATCTTATCTTTCGATTATTACTAATAAACTAGGACTTTTGGCCGATATATATTGCAAGGGAGGGGGGGACATTATGAATATAAAAATATTAGAGGAAGTCTACTGAGGCTATAGTAAATTAGCTGTAGTAGTTGACTCAGCCTTAAGGAAATTAAATTTAAATCACAGTTTTGAAATAATCGGCAATCCAAATTTATTTGAAGACTATAATGTAAAAAAATCCACCTGCATTGATTGTAGATGGGAAAATTTTAGTGGAGGGCTATGTGCCTACTTTAGATGAAATGATGGATATTTTAGGGTCTGACGGCCAATTTTGATGCACCAAGTGCATCAAAAAAAAGGTGGCAACCAAAACCTCCCCCTTGCCACCTTCTGCCCTTAGTCTAATAAATAATCCACTATATCTATAATCTTGTTATCTTCAATATACACTCTAGGTACTCTTCTGCTAATGCCTGAAAGAATTTCGTTCCTATTGGTATCGGCTTTGGCTGCTACTTCTAATAGAGATACATTATCAACATCATCTTCTCCTATTAATACTACTGTATCTCCTACTTTAGCCTCTGGAATATTAGTTAAATCTATCATCATCTGATCCATGCAAATTTTCCCTATAATTGGTGCCCTTTTCCCATATATGCTAACTTCTCCACTGTCTTGAAGACATCTTAAATATCCATCAGAATAGCCTATGGGAAGGTCCCCCCCACTAGGGTTTTTTTTATCTGCTACAAAGGAATAACCATATCCTACTCCCTCACCCGCATCTATTTCCTTAATATGGGCGACTTTAGTTTTAAAACTCATTACTGGTTCTGTATTCTCCCTGCCTACATAATCTGGCTGTCCTCCATATAAATAGGAGCCTACCCTTACCATATCTAAATGAATTTTGGGATATATAACCATTGCAATACCATCACAAATATGTTTAATGGGTATATTTATATTTCGCCTTTCCAATTCTTTTATTAATTCCATAAATAATTCACACTGTTTTATATCTGTCTCTTCAGTTTTTAATGCCAAATGGGTGAATATCCCCCCCTCTACAAATATATTATCTAAATTATATATTTCTTCTATTATATCTAGAGTCTCAGGTTTTATTTTAAATCCTAGTCTATTCATCCCAGTGTCTATTTTAATATGAATTATGGCCTTTTTGTTCAAATCTTCTGCTATTTTAGAAATCACTTTAGCCTGTTCCAATGTAAATATAGTCATTGTAATATTATTTTTAACAGCCAGGGGGGTAATTGTTCATCTGTAGTATGTCCCATGATTAATATGGGTATTTCTGAGAAATGTCTTCTAAGTTCAAGTGCCTCTGTAATACAGGCCACTGCCAGTATTTCCACACCATTTTCAATCATAGTCTTGGCCGAATATATGGCTCCATGACCATAAGCATCTGCCTTTAATACCCCTGCTAATTTCACATCTTTCCCAATTATGTCTTTAGCCTGCTGAATATTGTGTTTAAGATTATCTAAGTTTATTTCTACCCAAGTATTTCGAATTAAAGTTTTCCCTGATACATTTTCAAACAAGATTTTAATACCCCCTTATGCTTGCACAAATTTAAAATTATAAATGTTTGGGTCTAGAATCCTAATTTCCAATAGCCTTTACTAAGGCCTCAAATATTCCCGAAAATTCCTTGTGTTTCTTTTGTAGTGCTTCTGGGTGGAATTGTACTCCTAGCATAAATCTTTCATCTGTAGCTTCTATAGCTTCTATTATTCCGTCTTCTGCATGGGCAACTGCTTTTAGATTATTTCCCAATTCCTTTACAGCTTGATGGTGGAAAGAATTTACAAATATTTTTTTTCCTTTCCAAATATATTATAAAAATTGCTATCCTTTTCAATTTTAATGGAATGAAAAAAACTCATCTCCTGCCATAGAACTAGGACTATGGCCTAGGGAATTTGGTGCTTGAGTATTTATATCTTGATATAATTTTCCCCCCCCTAAAGCCACATTCATCAGCTGAGAACCTCTACATATACCTAATATAGGCATTTTCCTTTTATAAGCCTTTTTAAATAGCATCATTTCATAATTATCTCTTACAGAAGATATGCGATTAATTTCTTTTAAAGGGTTTTCATCATAATTTAAAGGAGATATATCTATTCCTCCAGAAAAATTATTCCATCTATGGTATCTAAGTATCTTTCAGCATCCTCCTCATCTCTAATAATAGGAATAATCACGGGAATTCCCCCCCTGCATCTAATACTGCATCTACATAGTTGATATTTAAATTATATTGCCCCCCCTTATGATTTTCCTCATAGCTGCTTATTCCAATAATCGGTTTCATTTTTAACCCCCCCTATTTTTTTATTTTCTTAACTTTTAGCTAATTCTACACAATGTTTAGCCAATACCCAAGTAGGATCTATATATATTCCATTATTAATATTTAATTTTTCCACTAATAATGGCAATTCGGTGCAACCTAGTATTACTGGTACATTATAGTTTTCTGTGTATTTATGAACCAGTGCTTCAAACTCCTCTTTATTAGTATTTATTTCAGAGGATTTTACACTATAGGCCCAGTCCATAATGTTTTTCTTGTCCTGTTCATTAGGTTCTAATATGCATAAATCGTATTTCCCAAATATATTATTATAAATTTGAGATTTATAAGTGCCTTCTGTGGCCAAGAGTAGGTATTTTTTTTATTATGGGGGGGATGATTCTTTTTTTAGATATATTGCCAATTCTTCAATCATATGAATTACTTTTACCTTTGTAAATTTTACAATATCTTCATAATAATAATGAGCAGTATTACAGGCTATTGCAATATAATCAGCACCCATATATTCTAATTTAATAGCTGATCTTATCATTTCAATTTTAGGATCTTCACCAACGCCCATAATTCCCCCCCTTGTTCTATCAGGTATCTGGGAATTATTGTCTATTACAATATGCAAATGTTCCTGATCCTTTTCTGCATCTGTTAGGTTAATAATTTTCCCAAATAAATCTAAAGTAGATTCAGGACCCATGCCTCCTAATATTCCTAAAATCATAAATTCCACCACCTAGAAATTTCTATTTAATATAGTCTCTTAAACTTTCTCTCCTTCTTCCTTTATACCCTATTACTTTATTTGAGGCTATCATAGAATTTAAAACAGCCTCTTCTTCACATTCTGCTACAGCCCTAAATACTGTGTCTATTTTGTCTTCCTTTAAAAACTTAAAATCTAATATATCTGCTTTTTCTCCATATTTTATAATATTTGCGGTGGAAAATCCAAGAATAATTTCCCCCCCACTACCATGGCCAATATAGGAGCCTAATTTAGCTAAGCCTACACTAGTCCTTTTACAAACTCTTTTCATTTGACGACTACTTAGAGGAATATCCGTAGCTATAATGGAGATTATGGAACCTTGGTCTTTTTGAGGATTTAATTCTATTTCCTTAGATAATCTTTCTCCTATTTTTCCCCATTAATAGTCAAATCCTTAAGTAAACCGTAATTTGACAATACTAGCACTCCTATAGTATATTCTTCTCCATCTAAATTAACAATTCTAGAGGCAGAACCAATGCCTCCCTTAAGCTGATGACAGCTCATTCCCTTCCCTGCACCTATATCTCCTTCTAAAAAATCCACCTTAGCATTTTCTATGGCACTATAAACATGTTCCTCTTTTACAGCTCTCAATTGAATATTATTTAAATAGCCATCATTACACTCTGCCACAATGGGATTGAAACTTTCTAAATCTATATTTTCTCTATTACATTCTTCTATCATATAGTCTACAATAGCATCTTGAACTAGGCCCACATTTAAAGTATTAGTTAGTGCTATTATGGATTCTAAAGTGCCTAATTCTTCAATTTGCACTAGTCCAGTAGTTTTCCCAAAGCCATTTAATACATAGGATGCTCCTATTAATTTATTGGAAAAATATTTTCTTCCATAGGAAGAATTACTGTAACTCCAGTTTTGGATTCTTTTGTATCAATAGTTGAATGACCTACTTTTACACCTTTTACATCAGTAATTTTATTTAATTTCCCCCCCTTTGGGAATTCACCAATATTTATTCCGTAGTCCTGGATTCTTTTTTTGATTTATTATAATAATACCCCCTTCATACAATTTACAGTTCATAATTGACAATTGTTAGTGTCCAGCTTTTACTGCAAGGAGAACTGTCCCTGGTGCACTGCAAGGAGAACTGTCCCTGGTGTATTATTTTAATTTCCCCTTTAGGGAAATAAAATTATCGAAAATCAGTCTGCTTACCTTGCCACCAAATCTATAGGATTCGTGATCGTTATAGTATAGACTGTCTGCAAACTCCTTAGTGAATAAAGCTATGGCATAGGCTCCATAAGGTGTGGAAACAATTCCCCCCATCGTTTCTACAGGCATTCATACTGCCACTTTTAGAAGCTATATAGATTAATTCTTCGTCTCCTGTGTTTTCTGAATCTAAATAGTATTGTGGTAAATCTCTAGTTAACATTGTATTATAGTGTTGCTTTTTAAATATTTCTAGCATTTCTCTAGAGGCTTCTTTGCTCCATAATTCCTCTTTATATATCATTTCAAATAATCTGGCATAATCCCTCGGTGTAGTAGTTCCTAATTTAGAGTATTTGGAGAAATCCAATTTATTATATAATATAGTGTCCTTAAATCCTAGTTCCTGACAAGTATTGTTAATATTGTCTATGCCTAATAAATCTATCATAATATTAGTGGCAATATTATCGCTGACTATAATCATAAGGGTAGCGTAGCTTTAACAGTCATTTCTATGCCCATGTCTAAATCCCTTATGATACCGCTACCTACTACAAAATTTTCCTCTTCATATTTTAATACATCATTTAAATTGACTTTCCCCCCCTCTTGAACCTGCCTATATAATTCTACTAATATAAAGGATTTAATGGTACTGGCAGTTTCAAATTTTTCATCTGCATTGATTTCCACTACATTTCCTTTAAAATCATTTAAATAAAGTCCAATTTTCCCACTAAAACTATAAACCTCTGCATTGATTCTAGATTCTAATGATAATTGATCCATTTTTTATCCCCTTCTTATTCTAATATCCTATTTAACTAAGCCAATTATAATCCTATGATACACTAATGCAACTCTTCTGTAAATAGCGAAAATTGAGCTTAAGTTGTTCTCAATTTAAAAAAAACAGGGAGAAAATCCCTGTTTTTTTTAAATAACAAATTGCTACTTTACCCAATAACTCCATAACTCTAGGTCCGGCACCAATATTTGCTCCTAATTAAATAGCATATTGTAAATCATAATTATGGCGTCTTCTCTTTTTAACTCCCCCCCTTTTGGTTTGAAATAGCCATTGTTCCCATTGACTATTTTTAGCCCATAAGCAATGGATATATGTCCCTTAAGATTTTGATCTATATCCTTGTCTTTAAAAATATCCTTGTATATATCTAATAGTTCTGCTACTTTCCCATAACCTAAGGTATTTATTATATATTTTGTTCCCATTTCCCTTGTAAGGATTTTTTTCTGCATCCCTTTCTTCTTCTTTAATTATACCAAGTCTTATGGCAGAATTATATAAATTGTCGTCTGAATTATCTATATCATAGTAATAATAGGGTTCTTTGGCCTTGATTAATAAATATAGAAAATCCCTTTGATTGATTTTATCATCTGGCCTAAATTCATCTCCAGGTAATGCAATGCCAAATTCAGCTAAAATATTTATTTTTTTCCTTTGCATAGCTATTGTCTATATCAGTATAACTAATTACTTTTCGTTCTTTATAAGGTTCTCCATTATAATCTAAAATTTGTCCAGTATTAGCATCTATATTAGAAGGCTTTTGGGTTTTTAGACCATAGACTAAGGTAATCTCTGGTTTTTCTTCTGAGGTTCTATTATATCTATTGGTATAGATGTATTTTAATTCTATATCTACATCTTTAAATAATATTTCTAAAGCCTTTTCTTTAGGAATTATATTATCACTTGGTGGAAGTTCTCCTTTTCCCCCCCAATTTAGGTAGTATTCTACTATTTTGCCACTAGTTCCATCTACTAATACCCTAGCCCCCCCATCATCTATTATATAGGCCTTGTCAGTTTTTCTAAGGAAATTAAAGAGATTCATTTTGTTTTTCTTATTTTCATCAGTCTTTACATATTCCCTTTCCAATTCCATCAATTCGTATTTTTCTGGACTGTGTTTCTTTACAAATTCCTCTGCAATTTTCTGGCATTCTTCTTTACTGTATTTGGCTTCACCCTGGGATTCTTTCCCCCCCCAATTATAGAAGGATTGTAATTCTTTGGTTTTAGCATCTAAATTAATACTTACACGTTCATCATCTTCCCTTTGGTGAAATAAATATGCCAAGTGTAGCTTCCATCATTATAGCCAGGATAAAGATTACTATTGTATAATTTATATTCTGCATCTAAATTAAAGTATTCCCTGGATATTTTCTCTGCTTCTGCTTTGGAGATTATATCCTTCATAGTATCTACGGCCTTTGTTTCTTCTGGCTTAATTCTTCTGCCACTGCTGCATCTTTGGTGCTTTCCCCCCCACCCATTCCTAAATATCCTTTATCATAGTCATAATAATATTTTACATCACCATTTCTAGCATCAATACCTAGATTCTCATTCATTGGACTATATGCTAAAAAATATTTAGGTTTATCCTTTTTATAAGTAGATTTATAGATTAAATCTAAACCTATTTTTCTGCATATAATTTCTTAGCTTGATTCTTGTCTATTATATTATTTGGCTCTGGGAATTTTATATTTAAATTCCAATTAGTATAATAGTTTATAACTTCCCCCCCTGTAGCCTTATTTACTCCTATATCTATGGTGTCCTCATAAAAAGGTATATTATTTACAATTCTTACAAAGTTATAATTATAGATTTCTGAACCTAAATCTATAGGCCCCCCTCTGTCTACATATTTAATATTATTAACAAACTCTGGTGATACTTTTTTTTAATAAAATCCTCTGCTATTTTTAATCCTTCATTTTTACTTATTTTTGGCAATGCTGGTTTTGATGCTCCATATATAGGCTTCCATACATTATAATTCACTACTGTACCATCACTGGTTATACCTACATTGACGCTTCCCAGTTTTTCCTTACTATCACTCCAATTTAAATAAAATATTACATCCTCATTGTAATAATCTACACTGTGATTGAATTTATCATATTCGCTTCCAATATTAAATAATTTTTTTACTTTTGGTAATGGCTTTTTCTAATTCCTTGTCATAATTCCCCCCCTCTGCAAAAGCAGTTGTAAATACAGACAAAACCATAATTAAAGCCAATACAAATGCTATTCCCCCCCTTTTCATTTTTCCGCCCTCCTAAATTTTAGGTATAAATTTTACCATTCTTAACTATTATTATACATTAGCTAACTAAAATATAAGTTACGATTGTATTACAAATTTAAGAAAAATAGTTTACAAAAAAAACAGGGTTTCCCCTGTTTTCTTCTAAATTAAAAAGGCTCTAGCCCTTAGTATTTCAAAATAATCATCTGTTTCAAAAATTACACTTTTATAAGAGTTTTGTCTAGCACCAGGATAGAACGAGTATTTGTAAGCGTCTCTATGAACCTTATATCTAATTTCCATGGTGAATTTCTCTGGCAATTCTAATATATTTTTACTAAAATCCTTTTTTTAGTGCTTCTTCCATAGCTTCCTTTATTAATTTAACAGATTTATCTGGATGAATACTAGTAGAAGAACCACCTCTGCCTTCACTAACTGCCACTGTAGTTATGTTTTTATTAATACTTTTTACCTCTTGGCAAATCCCCTTATCTCCACTTAAAAATACTACAGGAATCCCTAAGGATGCAGCTATATAGGCATGTAATAAAAATTCGCTTAAATACTCTCCATTTAATTTAATATAGTCAATTTTGCACTATTTATAGTATGAGCCAATGGGTTCTCGTCTGAAGCACAGGAGGAATGATAGCCTACAAATCCAACTGCATCAAAGCTTTCATCTATATCCTGCAGCATCATATAAGGATGTCCACTCCAGCCTCTAATAAGATTTGTATTCTCTGGTAATTCTAATGGATCAATATTTCTTGCAGAACCGTGGGCATCTTTAATGTAAATCTCTGTAGCCCCACCCATATTAGCCCCTATACAAGCTGCTGCTACTTCTCTAGTCATTTGTTTGGCAAAATAGGGATATTTATATTCTCCAAGCCTTGCCTCTTCCCAAGCAGTTATACCAGCTATTCCTTCAATATCTGCACTAAGATATAATTTCATATATGATTCCCCCCCTTGTAGTTTAGTATTTACTATTTACTATATTACAGTATTAGAGTTTTGGCAATTAAAAAAACTAAGATCTGATGTAATAATGGCTTTTCAACCTTTTATAAGACATCCCCTATCTTATAATACTTCCTCTATTATTCTATAAAATTCCTATAGGAAATCTTATCTATATCCTCTTTGCTATATCCCCTATTATATAAAATATCTATTAATTCTGGTACCTTTACAATAGTTTCAATTCCTTTGGCACTTAAAGTTTTTTTTATCTTCTACAAAGCTTTCCATAGAATCCTCTTCTAAATAATCAAAAAAGTCAAATCCAAATCCTACATGGTCAATTCCAGCTAATTCTACTAGATAATCTAAGTGATTTGCCAGATTATTAATATCCCTTTTATCCTTATCTATATGGACAAATTCATTAAAGGTATTTAAACCAATTAGGCCGCCCCTTTCTGCTATGGTCTTTATTTGATCATCTGTAATATTTCTTGGTACATTACATAGAGCCCTAGCATTGGAGTGGGAATTAATAATTGGTCCCGTGGTGTTTTCATAAATATCCCAAAAAGTTTTATCATTAGCATGAGCTGTATCCACTATAATCCCTAACTTTTCCATTAATTGAACTGCCTCTATGCCTTTTTTTAGTTAATCCTCTGTTGGTATTTCCCTTAACACCTGTGGCTAAAGGATTTTCCTCATTCCAAGTAAGGGACATATGTCTTACCCCCTAATAAATATAAAGTATTTATTAAATCTATATTATCTCCAATGCCACTTAAACCTTCCATTCCAATAATTACAGCTAGTTTGTCCCCCCCTTCTAAGGCTGCATTAAAATCCTCTGTAGATTTAACTATTTTTAAAATATCTTGATTCTCCATTATTTCTGTGCCCATATATTCTATAATCTCCAAAGTTTGAGTCCTAGGATCTATGTCATTATCAGGGTCAATCCAAATAATAAATATTCCGCCCAGCATATTGCCCTTTTTAAATCTATCTAAATGCACATTTTTTTATAATATTCCTATGGCCTTTTTTTTCTTCTTTGGGCCACATCTGTCCAAATATCTCCATGTCCATCAAATATCATTATAGGTCCCCCCCCATTTAGTTTTAATTTCGATTTAATATATATTCACTATATTATATCATAAGTATTCCCCCCCGTAGCCTTCTTTTTCCATATCTTCCTTCTTAATAAATCTCAAAGCTGCACTATTTATACAATATCTTAGCCCACCTTTATTCTTTGGACCATCAGGAAATACATGGCCTAAATGGGAATCACCATATTTGCTCCTTACCTCTGTCCTAATCATGCCATGGGATTTGTCTAGTTTTTCTAATATATTTTCATCCTCTATGGACTTGGTGAAACTAGGCCATCCACAGCCTGCATCATATTTGTCCTTAGAGGAAAATAGCGGTTCACCTGTAACTATATCTACATAAATTCCTTCCTCCTCATGATCCCAATATTCATTTTGGAAAGGCATTTCTGTAGCATTTTCTTGGGTTACTTTATATTGAATTGGGTTTAATTTTGATTTTATTTCTTCTGGACTTGGTTTTGGATATTTTGTCATCTTATCACCTCTTTGAAATTATAAATATATTATACCCAAGTTTTTGTTGATATAATGTTAATCCACCAAATCTAAGATCCAATTTACCCAACTAGAAATTGTCCCTGCCCTTCTTTTAAACGTATTTTCAGAGTCTATTCTATATAAATTAGATTCTTTCATTATTTCAACTATACTATCTCTACTAGGTATTTGCCCTATTTTAAAATATTCTCTCAGCGTTCTATTAAAAGCATTGTGTTTAAGAATTAATTCTATAAACTTAAGCTGTCTCTCCCTTAAATCTAATTTAAAAATTTCTCTACCCTCAGATGTTAAAAAAATATATTATATCTCCATCTTCTCTTTTTTTTGTCAATTATACCTAAATATCTTCCAGCATCAGCATAATAATTGGTTTGTCTAGGGTCAAAATCGTATGTAGTGCTAATTTCTTCTCTTGTCATTTCTTCATTGTATAGTAATTCGCATAAGTTTATAAGTCTTTTCATGCTATTTGCTTGTGGAAACTGAATTTTAGGTTCTTCAATTGTTTTTACCCTATATAAAATATCCTTTATATCTTCTAGGTTAATAAAATCCTGTTCTAAAGTATAATTTTTTTTGCTTTACCAAGGTTAATGAATTATAATTATGTGGTTCCTGAAATTTATATTCATATAATGTAAATATACCATTGGAATATACCATAAAAATTGGTCTAATGGTCTTTTTTTATCTTATCATTCCATAATCTAAATGGATAATATAATTGCCTAATTAGAAAGTCATCAGAAATTGAATTTTTAGCCTCTATTAGTGCTAAACTATCTTTTCCTTCATAGCCACCATCAATTTCTATTTGAGAATTTGAAACCATAACTTCTATATCTTTATTTATATTTAAATTATTGATATAAAAGGAGAATTCATCCGAACCCATTCTGCCACTAACCGTTGGAAATAATTTATCTGTTTCAAGAAAATCTGATAATATCCCTGAAACAAAAGCACAATTTATTGCAATAGATTCTGAAGTTATATTTTCATAATCAATACTTTCTATATAATTCGGAAATGATATTTTCGTTATTTCTGTATTTATTTCATTTAAGTTTTTATAAGCCTCCAAAGAAGATATAATATAGCTTCCTCTTGTTATTGGTAAAATAGACAAATGATTATCCTTAAACAACTCTGGTAGGTTTCTTTTATGATCAAATTTAGTAGCCAATCTAGCTTCTCTAAATTCATTAATCTCTTTTGATTTAATTTGAAAAAAAACCTTTATTTTCTATTTCAGACAAGATATTATATTTATCAAAAAGTTTTTCCCAAGCTATATCATTTTTGGTTTTAGTCATAATTTCTCACCAACACTTCATTCACCACTCCCCCCTTTTATGCCCTTTTGAATTAATTGATCTTTTAGCATGCACTATCTCTATTTTATAATCTTTGTAAAGTTCTAATATAAATTCAGTTTCTGAATTGGAGAGTAAAAACTTAATTCCTCTATCGTCTAATCTATCACATAATTCTTTAAGCCTTTTTTTGTTCTTTTCTATCAAAACCGCCTTTATCATATCCAGTAAAACTACTTGTATCACTTACAGGATCATAGGGTGGATCAAAATAAATAAAACTGCCTTTTCTTGCCCATTTAACTGCCTCTTCAAAATCACAGCATTTAAAAGTTATATCTGCACTATTAAAGTATTTGCTTACTGCCCTCAATGTTACCTCATTTACAATATTTGGGTTCTTGTATTTTCCAAAAGGTGTATTAAATTGCCCTTGGGAATTCACCCTAAACAATCCATTATAACAGGTTTTATTTAAATAATGGATTCTTGAAGCCCTTTCAACAGAACTTAAGCTTTTATATTTTCTCATATCTCTATCTAGTTCTCGTATCTTATAAAAATAATCTGGCTTATTTTTGTGTCTTTTTAAATCCTCTATTAATTCATCTACATTATCCTTTATAACCTGATATAGGTTAATTAATTCTTCATTTATATCATTAACTATTGCCTTTTTAGGTTGCAAATGAAATAGTACTGCCCCTCCTCCTACAAAGGGTTCATAATAAGTAGTATAATGAGGGGGTATATATTTTTCAATTTCAGGAATAAGCTGTCTTTTACCCCCCTACCCATTTGACAACTGGTGTTACTAATTCATCTTTGTTCACTAAAATCCTCTCCTAACTAAATACCTCTCCATTGCTAAAAATTTGGTTTTCTAAATATAAACAAATATTCATGGGCTATTAATAGAAAATTGTATTGAATGCTTTTGGTATGCCAAAAGTCCGTACTTTTACAATTATGTTGTTCTTTTATAACAATCTCTTTTAATAAAAATCCAGCCTCTAAATACTTCTCCATTACTCTAAATCCAAGGGGGGGTACCATATGATTAGTCCTTCTTATATCCCCATTAATATTGCACAATATTTATTTTCTTTTAATACTCTAAAAGATTCCTTAGCAACAGTTTTTATTTCATCTATAAACTCATCGATATCACAATTAGACAAATCACCTTTTATCCCCCCCTGACTATACTTAATTATATTAGAGTAAGGGGGATGTGTGCAAATCAAATCAATGCTTTCATCAGGTATAAAATATAAGTTCCTTGCATCTCCATTATAGAGCCTTGGTTCATATTGTCTATTTTTATCAAAATCTAAATTCTTTTTTTGCTGTTTTGATTACATTTGGATTGATTTCAACTCCAATCCCCCCCTTTCTTTCTAATAATTTTGTTTCTATTAATGTAGTGCCACTGCCCATAAATTGATCCAAGACTATTTCATCTTTTTTTAGAATATCGATTTATAATATTTCTAGGTATATACGGCGACCAATTACCCCCTATATTCTCCACTATGTGTAGCCCAATTGCCTCTCTCTGGAAAGCTCCACAATGTAGTAACTTCCATATTATAATCCTTAGGTCCCCCATATCATAATATAACTCCCCCCCTCATATATTAATTATTATATTAATATTATTATATATGATCCGAACTTGTGTTTCAATAGTGTTTTGTAATTATTTTATTTTCGAATAATATCTCAAATATTTCCCTATTTCATATAAGAATTCAATATACTAATCCAGTTTACTTATTCTAGATAAAACGACCTCTCTCCCTACCATAATCTCACCACTATTTCCTAGATTTTAACATTTGTTCATTATAGTAATCACTATAATATTTAAAATCAAAGTATTCCCTAAGTACTAAGGCCTCGACAACAGATTTTATTTCCTAAAAACAGGTCTATTATAATATTCCTCTAGTCCCTCATCACATCTGGAAATTATCCATTGTATTTCTTCTTTTGTTAGTTTTTTTTAATATATGTCTATTTAATTCTACATATTCTATATCCTTGCTTCGTTTCATGAAATTCATATCCTCAAATCGCTTAAAAGGATTGGAGAATATATTTCTTTCTACATCTTTTCTAGTATAATTTCCCTTATGATATATACTGTTTTTCTTTTCAATAGGCAATCCTTTTTCCCTCCTATTGTCATAGAAATCTATAAAATAATCTACTATATCCTCTACCCTTACCCTACCTTTTCCATCTATGTGTTCGAGAACAGCCTTTAACAATACAGGTTTATAAGAATAGCTCATATCCATTATTTCCACCATATCTATAAATTTTTCCTTCATATTAGCTGGAGTTATTAATTCCCAACCAAATTCCTTAGCATATTCTCTAACCTTTTCTTCTTTAAAATATTTAAAAGTTCTGCTAGTTCCCATGGCACTTCTAAATCAGGTTCAATTTCCCCCCCTTCCCTAATATATCTTTCTATGGTTTCACTTTGAACACTTACCATTCGTACAAATTCAATTTGAGATACCATATCTTTAACTTCTTCTTGCCAATTATATAGGTTTATTATTTCATAATCCATTACATCTATAGGAAAATCTAAATAGACTGATGGCTTTTCGCCTTTGAAAAATAGATCCCTATCTATTTGTTTTTGTTTTTTTTAGAGGCTACTACATATCCCCCCCCTGGTCTATATTCTGCAATATTAAACATTCTATGCAAGGAATAAGGCATATTAAACAAATTTGCATTATCAATAAAATCAAATACCATTAGATACTCTTTTCCTTCATGTAATCTCATGCCCCCCCGCCCTAATTGCTGCATATATAGTGTTTTCGACATAGTAGGCCTGCCCATAAATAATGCTTCTGTTCGTGGGCTATCCCAACCTTCGTTTAGCAAATCACAAGCACATAGTACATCAATATTTCCATTTTCATATTCTTTCAAAATCCTTTTTCTTTCCCTATCTCTCAATGAGCCAGAAATTGCTTCGGCATTTATATTGTTCTCCTTAAAAAGATTTGCTATTTCCCTTGCATGTTTTACAGATGCACAGAATACTACTGTTTTCTTGTCCTTAACAAATTTCAAATAAGTATCTGCAATTAATTGATTCCTATCTTCTACAAACAACTTACTTTCTAAATCTCTAGAATTATATTTAATTCCATTAATCCGCACATCTGATAAATCTACATTAGTTTTTACTCTAATACATCTAATGGGCACTAATTCCCCCCCAATTTCAACTGCAGTTTCTAAATCTAATTTGTGAGCAACATTTTGGAATAATTCTAAAATATCTTCCCCCCCATCTGTTCTATCTGGTGTAGCTGTTAGACCCAATGTAAACTTAGGTTTAAAATGGCCTAAAATCTTTCTATAGGAATCTGCAGTCCCATGATGAGCTTCGTCTATGATGATATATCCAAAATCATCTGGTTTGAATTCATCTAAATTTTGTACCATGCTTTGAATGCTAGCACAAACTACATAGGCATCTTCTTCTTTTGCTTCTGCCACATAAAGGCCTGTATTTATATCAGTCCAAATTTCATCAAAAGTATTTTTTTGCCTGAGATACCAGTTCTTTAGTATGACCTAAAAATAGTGTCCTTTCTCCTAAGGCCTTGGCATCTGATACTGCTGTTACAGTTTTTCCTGTTCCCTATCGTGTCAAGGGTATGATACTATTTTCCCTAAAAAACTTTATACTAAAAAGGAGACCATAATTAATTGATCTCCTTCCATTGTACTAACAATATTCTATTTTTTTCTATGCCTTTACCTGAAATGTATATTGTCTTAATATACTTAGATACTACATCTTCAGTAAGACTTTCTATACTTCCACTTTCTTTCAGTTCCTTATCAATAGCTTTTATACGTCTATTGTTTTCTTCAGTAGACCCTTCTAATTGATCTTTTAAGCCTATAAAGGCTTCTCTTGAAATCTTACCAAACTTATAGTTTTCAAATTCAATTCTTTTCTTCTTTGAAAGTTCATCATTCTTATCATATAGTTTTTTTCTGTTCCTTTAGGAGTCTTTCCTTTTCTGCCTTATCTGTATGGAATCTATCCTTAAGGTTTTCAAAGATGTCCTTCTCTAATTCCTTATAATGAGGTAGCTTTTCTTCCTGACCCAGCATCCTACAATAATAACAGTAAAGATTTATGCCTATTAGGTCTTTTCCATTGGAACTTTTCCCAAATCTAATCTTATAACCACACTTATTACATCTTACAAAAGGAGCCAGAGGACTGTTTTTATATTTGCTTTTTCCACCATTAAAATTGGTTCTGTGCCTTGATTTCAGCAATTCATTTGCCCTTTCAAAGGTTTCCTTACTTATAATGGCTTCATGGTTATTGTAAATTCTTTCCCATTCTTCCTTGATGATAGGTAACCTTACCACCATCAAGTTTGCTTTTGCTTGTCTTGTTAAATACGAATGTTCCAGTATAAGCTTCATTTTTTTACAATCCTTCTAACCATACTATGAGACCATATTGTTTGCTCCACGGTGGAGAACCATCTATTAGAATATGAATCATATCCTTTAATCTGCTTTCTCCTTGCTCTGGCTGTAATAACACCTTCATCATTAAGGATTTTTGCAGTTTCATTTAAAGTATGTCCTTCAAGGATAAGCTGAAATATATATCTAACATTATCTGAAACTGCTTCATCAATGATAAGTTTGTACTTATCTTTAGGATCTTTTAGATATCCATATGGTGGTGTTCCTGTGGTATATTTTCCTTGTTTTCTAGCAGTATAGAGGGCAGTTGTCATCTTTTCTGAAATGTCTCTACTATAATAGTCGTTAAGAAGATTTTTAAATTGTATATCAAGTTCT